>Ga0131853_10001123_pt1 | contig 48668 bp, 43 predicted proteins | sample TergutLab28metaG_FD_92764 | JGI IMG/M metagenome (GOLD analysis project Ga0131853, IMG submission 92764) | Labiotermes labralis P1 segment gut microbial communities from Petit-Saut dam, French Guiana - Lab288 P1 (version 2) (version 2) | ecosystem: Host-associated > Arthropoda: Insects >... | reverse complement strand
CTTTGGCTCAAGAATCTGAGCGTTTGGCCGTAGCTCAGCATGGCTCTGTCAGAGACCGCAACGCTCAACCGGCGGCTGTCAATCAGGCACAAATGCAGCAAGTCTCCATCGAACAAGCCCGTTTGCGTATTGCTCAAATTGAGCGTAACATCGACGAATTTGAACTGGAAGAACGCGCCACTATATCCGGTACTGTTTTGGCTGTTTTTGTAAACGAAGGCGAATTTAGTGCCGTAGGCCGTCCTTTAATGGAAATTGCCGATACTTCCAGCAATAATCTGGTTGTAATGGTTCATGTACCGGAAAATGATGCGGGTAATCTTGCCTTAGGGCAGGAAGTAGAAATTTCGGGAGGCGCAATCGGCGGGCATACATATGCCGGCTATATTCAGTTGATCCATCCCGTAGCCGCACCGCGTCAAATCGGCACCACTGTAGAAACGGTACTGACAGTGGAAATAGCAGTCAGAGACACATCCCGTTTAAGGGCAGGTAATACTGTGGATGCGGATATCACTACCCATGTTAACGTAGATACTATTGTAGTGCCTTTGATGGCTACCCTTAGTGCCGGCGGCGGCATAAACTTTGTTTATGTAGTAGGGGAGGACTCTCTTCTGGAGCGCCGGGATATTACCCTTGGCGGATTTAGCGACATGTATATAGAAGCAATAGGGATAAATGAAAACGACAGAGTGGTCAGCAACCCGACCCCGCAAATGTACGAAGGTATGCAAATCAGACCGCTCCCTCCAATTAACTAAATGCGGATGCCAAATGAAAATTTAAACTTGGTAAAGGAAAATATATGATTATTCAGATCGAAAATTTATTTAAAGTATACCGCAACGGTTCCCTTGAGGTAACTGCCTTGCGGGATGTGAGCTTTTCTGTAGCAGTCCGGGAATTTGTAGCGATCATGGGCCAATCAGGCTCCGGTAAATCCACCTTGATGAACATTTTGGGCTGCTTGGATTCTTTAACCAGCGGCCAGTATCATCTGGATGGGGAAGATGTATCCCAAATTGCCGGAAAAAAATTAGCCATGATTCGTAACCGTAAAATCGGCTTTGTATTTCAATCCTATAATCTGCTGCCAAGGCTCAACGCTTTGCAAAATGTAGAGCTACCCATGATTTATGCGGGTACAACATCAAAAAAGCGTCGCCAAGCCGCTTTAGAAGCATTGGAACGCGTAGGCCTTACGGATCGTATACACCATAAACCCAGCGAAATGTCCGGCGGACAAAAACAGAGAGTGGCGATTGCCCGAGCTTTAGTCAATCAACCGGCAATCCTTTTGGCGGACGAACCTACCGGTAACTTAGACAGCCGTTCCGGTGAGGAAATAATGGGAATATTCCAGCGCCTTAACCGAGAGGGGGTTACTATCGTCATGGTAACCCATGAACCGGATATTGCTGATCATACCAATCGGATTGTCGCATTTAAAGATGGGCGTATCATTAGAGATGAGCCGGTGTTAAATCCTGTGCAGGTTGGCTAGCAAAACCCGTTGGGAAAGAACTAAAAGTCAGGGAAGCATAATTTCGGAGGCATAAAATTGAACATATTTGAAAGCATAAGCTCAGCGGCGTATTCTGTTTTAGCCAATAGAATGCGGTCAATTTTGACCATGTTGGGTATAATAATAGGTATATCGGCAGTTATTATGATTACTTCTATCGGTCAGGGTTTCGCAAACTCCGTTAACGAAATGTTTGCGGATATCGGTGCGGGCACTTTGGAGATATCAGTCCGTCATGACAGACCCGAACCGGCAGTACGCAGCGATATGCTAACAATGGATAGCGTCGCTTTTCTTTCTACCCATCCGGATATATTTAGTGTAACACCTATTTCCGGTGCCAATGGCAGAGTTCAGCTGCGTAATCCGGCAGAAACTACCCGGGTCAATGTCTGGGGTACCACCGAAACCTTTAGGGATGTACAAAATTTAGATGTTCGTTTTGGCCGGTTTCTCTCGGAAGTGGATGTAGAACGTGGCGCCCCTGTGGCTATCATAGACAGCCGCTTGGCGCGTCAAGTTTTTGGTCGTACCGATGTTGTCGGCGAAACTATTCGTACAACATTGTGGTTTGGCACAATAGAACTTTTGGTCATCGGTGTATACAGGTCAGACGACTTCGATTTCGGCTTTGATATGCCAACCACTCTTATTATGCCCATTACTTATTTACAAAGACTGATGAATTCGGACAATGTGGTGGACATGATTTTTGCCAACGCTCAGGATTTGGATCGTCTGGAACAAACAGCGGAAGAAGTTTCCAGGCTTTTATCCCTCATGCATGGAAATGAGGACCGATACCGTGTCACCGCAATCATGAACCAACTGGATATGATTAACGATATGATAGGGATGATTACCGGTTTTGTCGGTTTAGTTGCGTTTATATCTTTAGCGGTAGGCGGTATAGGTGTTATGAATATCATGTTGGTTACCGTAACGGAACGTACCCGTGAAATAGGTATCCGAAAATCCTTAGGCGCCACAGACGGCAATATTCAATTTCAGTTTTTAGTAGAAGCAATGATTTTAACCGCCACCGGCGGTGTAATCGGTATCATGCTTGGATATTACGGAGGGTTTGCACTCGCCGGACTGATCCCGGGAGATGTAATACCTGCGGTGGATATACTCACTGTTGTTGGCACGGTACTGGCTTCCAGTCTTATCGGCATAATTTTTGGTGTATATCCGGCACGTAAAGCCGCAAAACTAGATCCAATCGAAGCTTTAAGATACGAATAATAGAGTTTGAGACAGGAAGAGAGGGTGCTATGTTATTCTTTAAACGAATCCAGTACAATTCTCCCTTAGTGTTGACTTACGCTTTGTTTTCTTTGATCGTGCTTGGTGTCAATTATTTGACTCAAGGGGCAAGCAATGCCTTGGTGTTTAGCATACATCGCGGCGCGTTAACAGATCCGCTGTTATATGTACGGATGATTGGTCATGTTTTTGGTCATGCCAGCTTGTCTCATTATTTTGATAATATGGTGCTCATACTGTTGGTAGGGCCTATGTTAGAAGAAAAGTACGGCAGCAAATGGCTGGGTCTAATGATGCTGGTTACCGCTTTAGTAACGGGGCTGCTGTTTTTAGCCGTATCGGAACATGCCCTGCTTGGGGGCAGTGGGTTGGTATTTATGCTGATCCTCTTAAGTTCCTTTACCAATTTACAAAAGGGACGTATACCCCTGACTTTGATTTTGGCTATTATAATCTTTATCGGCCGCGAAGTCGTAACAGGAGCTACTACTGAAACCAATATCTCACATCTTACTCATATTATCGGCGGTGTGTGCGGCGCTGTTTTTGGCTATGTTTTTAATAAGAAATCCTTATCCACCGTAGCAGGAGATATAGAAGATTGATTAGCCTGACGATTACAGCTTATTATCTTTAAAAGATTCAATGAATTTGCTAATGCAATAAAAAAACAGGGTAGCTAGGCCCTGTTTTTTTATATTATTTTGCTGCCTTCATTTCATTAATTCTGTTCTTCTCTATTTCACTCTACTTCTATCCCAACCAACTCTGCATCCGCATGTTCTTCCATAAATCGGATGATTTCATCCAAGGATTTTTTGGCATGTGACCTTTCGCCTGACACAACGGCAATGCCTATGGTCAACGTTTGATGCGTATCTTGAGTATCCACTTCGGCAATGGACACATTAAACTTATGCCGGGTTTTTTCCATCAGGCTTCGGCGTATTTGGCGTTTATCTTTTAATGAGGTTGAATGAGGGATGTAAAAAGACAATCTGGCAGATTCAGTATACATATTAAATATGCTTTAATCCCGCCGAAGGATTGCGCCCATACTCTATATACTCCTGCCTCATCTTTTCGGAAGCTTTATCTGACTTTATGGCTTTAATCGCACAAGCGGTATTCTCCACCGTCATGTTAAAAAGCATTTTTCCAAGTTCCGGTGTAGCCAGCGTCGGATCCCCTGCAAAATGTGCGGGATAATTGGCATACCAGCTAAATCCGGTAAACAGCTGTGCTTTTTCAATATCAGCCAACCGGTTTAAGCTTTGCCCTTCCACCGGATCCTGAGCCTCTGTATGCACCAAATCATGACGCAAATGCATAATCATGGCTGTTTCCGTCAGTCCGGCATGGGCTCCAAAATTGTCGGTACCGGCAGTTTCGGCTATTTTTTTGCGCTGCTCGTCTGTAGTGCTGCCCACATAACCTGTATAAATGGTATAATCCCGCTCCAACCGCGGCATTTCCTGAGCGAAGAAAGGCAGAAAATGTCTGTTACCGCCATGACCGCTCATGATCAAAATTTTCTTTAAACCGTTACGGCTGATTTCATCACATATTTCACGCAATGACTCCAGCATCAGCTTGTTGGATACGGCAATGGTACCCGGATAATGCCTTGCCGTTGCAATATGCCCTAAAAAATAATAGGGGAATACAATGGCAGACTCCACTTTGGCAGCAGCTTTACACACTTCCGTTACAGTGTACATATCTGTCCCTAAAGGCAAATGGTTACCGTGCTTTTCCAATACCCCAATAGGCAGTATACATACGCCTCCACAGTCCTTTGCTGCTTTTTCAAACGTCGGCGCAGTTAATTCTTCCCACAACATAGAAATCGCTCCTTTTTCAGTGAATTATAAATGTGCAGCGTGCTGCTTTTTAGCGGAATCATGCTCCGCATCACCCGACGTATTCCTTTGCTCAAGGTTACGGACCGCAGCACTCAACATCAATTTAATACGGTTTAGCTGGTTAACCTCACTGGCCCCCGGATCATAGTCTACAGCCACTATATTGGACAGGGGATACTTATTGCGCAGTGCTTTAATAATGCCTTTACCGGTCACATGATTTGGCAAGCAGGCAAAAGGCTGCGTACAGACAATATTATACGTACCGGAATGAATCAGCTCCACCATCTCAGCCGTTAAAAACCAGCCTTCTCCCGTTTGGTTGCCCAGGGATACAATGGGCTCTGCCAGTTTGCCCAATTCTTTAATCGGGACCGGCGGTGTAAAACGGTCGCTTTGCTCTAAGGCTTTTTTCATATGGCGGCGATATAATTCAATAAAATCGATCATCCGATCGGCTATCCACTTCGTTTTACGGCTTCCTCCCAAATATCTTCGGGAAAAGGTAGCCGTATAGGCACTGTACAACAAGAAATCCGCCAGATCCGGCACCACTGCCTCTGCGCCTTCGGATTCCAACAAGGTAACAATATCGTTGTTGGCCGTCGGATGAAATTTCACTAAAATCTCGCCTACCACACCGACTTTAGGCTTGACAATATCCCGTAGTGGCAGCTTATCAAAATCCGCGACGATCCCATAAGTATTCTTCTTGTAATCAGAAAGCCGCCCATGACGTAAATCGGCCCGGCATTTGGCATTCCATTTTTCATACAAGGCATTGGCTGCGCCGGGTTCTTGTTCGTATGGGCGGGTTTTGTAGAGCACTCGCATAAACAAGTCCCCATACATTAAGCCTTGCAAAGCTTTGTTGATTAAGCCCGGCGTAAAGACCATACCGGGATTTTTTTCTAAACCTGAAGCATTTAAAGAAATAACGGGAACATGACCTAACCCTGCCTTAATTAAGGCCTTACGGATAAAGGCGATGTAATTAGTGGCGCGGCAGCCTCCACCGGTTTGACTCATGAGTACGGACACATGGTTTAAATCATATTTTCCGGAAAGCAAAGCGTTAAGCACCTGACCAACCACAATCAAGGCCGGATAACACGCATCATTATTTACATATCTTAACCCCGTATCCACAGAGGCACGATCAATCGCCGGCATAATTTCTATACGGTAATTATGCGCCCAAAAGGCCTCTTGCAGCAAATCAAAATGAATCGGTGACATTTGGGGGCACAGTAATGTATGGTTTTTTTGCATCTCTTTAGTGAAAATCACTCGTCGAGGCCGCGCCGGAAGAGAGGGTAGGGGCTTTATCCCCTTTGCCCTGCGCGCCGTTACAGCGGCAAACAGAGAGCGAATACGGATCCTGGCAGAGCCTAGATTATTTACCTCATCTATTTTTAACAAAGTATACAGTTTGCCGGAAGCCTCTAAAATTTCTTGTGTTTCATCGCCGGTCACCGCATCCAAACCGCATCCGAAGGAAATAAGCTGGACAAGCTCTATATCATCACGGGTGCAAGCAAAGGCCGCCGCAGCATATAAACGCGAATGATAAGCCCATTGATCCTGCACCATTAACGGGCGGGGCACATCCCCTAAATGAGCCACACTGTCCTCAGTCAATACCGCCACACCATAAGCGGCAATCATTTCGGCTATCCCATGGTTAATTTCGGGATCCAAATGATACGGACGTCCGGCCAAAATAATGCCGGTCATGCGATGCTCCGTTATGTAGGCCAGGGCTTGCTCCCCCATACGACGGACATCGGCACGAAACATCTGTTGTTCTTCCCATGCTGCCTTAACCGCCGCTTCTACCTCTCCTGCCGGGATATGGGGAAATTCTTCAACTAAACGGGCGACTAAAACCTCGTAGTTATTGAGATTAAAGAAGGGATTATGAAACCGTATACCGTCCAACGACTCTACATTATTTTTAATATTTTCAGGATAAGAGGTGACGATAGGGCAGTTGAAGCAATTATTCGCTTTAGATATCCCCTTATATTCATGGGTGATACTGGGGTAAAAGATATACCCGGCTCCTTCTTCTATCAGCGCTTCGATATGACCGTGGACCAGCTTTGCCGGATAGCACTCCGATTCGCTTGGTATTGAGTCCATGCCTTTTTCATATAAATCACGAGAAGACCGGGGAGATAGCAGCACACGATATCCAAGCTGATTAAAAAAAGTGAACCACAAAGGATAGTTTTCATACATATTTAAAACCCGTGGCAGGCCTACGGTACCGCGGGGCGCATTTTCCGCAGACAGAGGTTTATATTGAAACAGCCGATCATATTTAGCGGCAAAAAGATTGGGTATCTGCTTTTCTCCGTCTTTTGCTCGGCCTGTCTTTGACACTTTGCCGGCTCCCATTTCGCAGCGATTACCAGATACAAAGCGTCGTGAGCCCTGAGCGTCTTTAAAATGATTGATGGTCAGCAAACAGTTGTTGTTGCAAGCATTACAACGGCTGTGGGTAGCGCGTACCTCTTGAGTGACCAAAGTATCTTTAGGCAGCAGTGTGGTATCCATTTTTTGTGCCGGGTCCATCTCGTTTATTGCATCTTCTTGGGGCATACCCTGTGCGTAACGCTCTTTGGCGATTAAAGCCGCACCAAAAGCTCCCATAATACCCGCGATATCCGGACGGACAGCTTCTCGGCCGCTAATCAGTTCAAAAGCCCGCAGTACGGCCTCATTGTAAAATGTGCCGCCCTGGACTACGATGCATTTTCCCAATTGTTCCGGATCGGTAATTTTGATGACTTTTTGCAAAGCGTTTTTAATAACGGAATAGGCCAGCCCAGCCGAAATATCTGCGACTGCCGCCCCTTCCTTTTGAGCCTGTTTGACTCGCGAATTCATAAACACCGTACAACGTGAACCTAAATCCACGGGATTTTCCGCAAACAAAGCGGTATCCGCAAATTCGCTAATCCCCTGATTAAGAGATTTAGCAAAGGTTTCTATAAACGAACCACATCCGGCGGAGCATGCTTCATTTAACAGCACGGATTCTATAACCCCGTCCCGTATCCTCAGACACTTCATATCCTGTCCGCCGATATCTAAAATAAAATCTACATCCGGTGCAAAAAAGGCGGCCGCTTTATAATGAGCCATGGTCTCAATTTCACCGATATCTATCCTTAACCCGGCTTGTATAAGCCCTTCGCCGTACCCGGTCACACAGGAATGGCGGATAATCGCTTCATCGGGCAGCAAATCGTACACTTCAAGCATTGCTTTAACCGCCATTTGCAAAGGACTGCCTTCATTGCCTGTATAAAACGAATGCAGCAGCTGGCCTTCCTCACCGATTAAAGCCAATTTTGTGGTGGTAGAGCCTGCATCTATCCCCAGAAACACATCACCTTTGTATGTTGCCAAAGGGCTTTTAGCGACTTGGTGCTTATTGTGACGCACTTGAAAAGTATCATATTGCTTTTTATCGGCAAATAAAGGCTCCAGCCTATTGATTTCAAACTGAACCTGCTTTTGGGATTTTAGATTTTTGATTAAATCATCCAAAGCGATGGGCTTGTCCGCATTCATCGCGCTGCCTAAAGCGGCAAACAGATGAGCGTTTTCCGGTAAAATCACCTTATCCGGCTTAAGTACATCAATAAAACGGTTGCGCAGTTCCGAAGTATAGTGAAGGGGCCCTCCTAAAAAGGCCACATTTCCCTTAATGGGCTTACCGCAAGCCAATCCGCTTATGGTCTGGCTTACAATGGCTTGATAGATGGATACGGCCAAATCTTCCTTGGCGGTACCTTCGTTAATCAGCGGCTGCAAGTCGCTTTTAGCAAAAACTCCGCAACGGGCCGCTATTGGATAAATCACTTTGTAATCCTTTGCCAGTTCATTTAAACCATCCGCATCGGTTTGAAGCAGGGCAGCCATTTGGTCGATAAAAGAACCGGTACCACCGGCACAGATACCGTTCATGCGCTGCTCCAGTCCACCGGTAAAATAGATGATCTTGGCGTCTTCACCGCCTATTTCAATAGCCACATCTGTTTCCGGCGCAAATTCCGTGATTGCGTTGGCTACGGCTACTACTTCCTGGATAAAATCCACGCCAACCCAATTGGCCAGGGATAACCCGCCGGAACCGGTGATCATGGCTTTAACACTTATTTTTCCAAGCTTAGCCCGGGCACTCTCGGCCATTTCCAGTAAAGTTTCCTGTATATTAGAAAAATGTCTGCGATATTCTCCAAACAAGATATTGTATGTATCATCCGTTACCACAAGTTTAACTGTGGTGGAACCTATATCAATGCCTAATCTCATAAATGTCACCTCAATCACAAATTATACCCTAGAAGGGTTCCGGGGACAACGGTTGATCACTGGAAATAATCCACTGAAATAATTCTCAGAAAATTTCATTGAAATATTTGCAGGTTGTGGTAGACTGGAAAACAGCGGAAAGGCGGTACCCTATGAATATGCACAAGTCTCAAATTAGAACGATGATGGCCTATTTTACTTTAGCAATGGCTGTTATCGGATTTTATTGGATTGTAATCCATCTGGATGTAATTTTAAGCTGGATCGGCTGGCTTTTTAATGTAATGGGGCCTTTTATCGCTGGCTTTATCATGGCATATCTCCTCAGTATCCCGGTCAATGGTATGCAGCGGTTGCTGGGCCAAACTAAAATTAATTTTATTGTCAGCTGGAAAAAAGGCATCAGTGTAATAGTAGTGTACCTGCTATTTGTTTTTATCATTTACATGTCATTGCATTTGTTGGTACCTCGTATTATTTTTGCGGTAGTGGATTTGGTTTCAAGCTTTCCATTCTATTATCAGCAGTTATCCACGTTTGTGGAGGATATCAACCAAAGCGGCCAATTTCCGTTTCCGTTAAACTTGCAAGAAATCTTTGAAGAATTCTTCGGCGTATCCGATGCCTCCAATCCTTGGAATTTTATCACTTATGAAGCTGTCTTATCTTATCTTGGAACCATTCTCGGCGGTGCCAATATCGTATTTAGAGCGTTTTTGGCCATTGTCTCTTCCATTTACTTCTTATTTGAAGCCGAAAGCTTGGCCAAATATATCAAACGCGTCATGAATGTCTTTTTATCCGGAAAGGTCAACACAGTGGTTTTGGGATATGGTCAAAAGATCAACCAATATTTTAAGAAGTATATCTTTTGCCTGATTATGGACTGCGTTATCATGGGAATCGTGGGTACAATCCTGCTTACCCTTTTAGGTTCGCCATATGCTGTATTTTTGGGCCTGCTTTTAGGGGTTTTAAATCTCATCCCTTACTTTGGTTCCATTTTTGCTACTTTGGTGGCAGTCATTGTGGTATGGCTTACCCAGGGGTTTGCCATGGGTGCCATAAGTGCCGTCATACTGCTTATCAGTCAGCAGCTGGATGCCAATGTGCTGCAGCCTCGTTTGTATGGCACATCATTAAAGCTCAGCCCGTTGCTGGTCATCATCAGTGTCTCTGTAGGAGGCGCTATAGGCGGCCTTTTAGGCAGTGCGGTAGGGGGTACGATCATGGGTATGATTGTAGCCATCCCATGTGCCAAGGTGCTGATGAATATTTTGGAAGATGTTATAGATCACAGAGAATCACATAAAAAGGCCGACATGAAAAAACAAATTAAAGTATCGACTCCTGAAAACTAGTTTTACTCTCACCTTCTCATTTAGATGCCTCTAATATCTCATCCTGTGGGTTGTATCGTCACCTTTTTAAACCAAGCCTCATAGTATGACATCAGAGGTGTACAACTTCTATCAACCTAACAATGAGGAGGAGAGTCTATGGAAGGTCACATCAATTGTCTTATAGAGAGTATGTGTCGCTATATTGGTCAAACGGTAACGATCTTTACCACAAGCGGTGGAATATCCGGCAGCGGTTTTACCGGTGTGCTTTTAACAGTTGATTGTCATTGTGTGCGTCTGTTGGCCGATATCGGTGCACCACCGGCGTGCCCGATTGGCAGCAGCTGTACTGATGTCTTTACCAGCACCGGCATTGTAGATAATGAAGTCGGTTTCTTTGAAGGCAATCCGTTGGGCGCGGTCTGCGTGATCCCAACTTGCGCAATTGTTTGCTTCACCCATTCTGCCATATAGTATGTAGGTAAACCGGTATTGTCCCATGGAAATGGGGTATTGGATAGTGTAAGAGAAAAGCCCGCGGATTTGGATTCTGCGGGCTTTAGGATTATTACCACAGTTACATTTCTCACCTATCCCAGAAAGGATGTGAAATCTTTGAAAAGCAACCAAAGAAAATACCTTAAAGGTAACATCTCGGTGCAGTTTATAAATCTGTCAACAGTTTGCACCGAGGCCAAGAAGCTGGATTTAGCTTCCAACTAATTTGTTGCCAGTAGACTGCACCGATTTTCAAATCCCTATAAAACAAAAATTTGAAAAGAGGTATAGTTATGAAAACAAAACCATCAAAGTTTATGAATATCAACCGAATCGAATTTATCATCACATGGCAATGCGGCGGCAGGTGTAAACACTGCCAGATTGGCAATGACATAAACAAACCAGGTTCCCATCGTCATGTCCTTTCAGATCACGCCGTTGAGGCAGTTAAAAAACTCGCGGCTGCCTATGACATAACTTCCGTAATGACCTTCGGCGGCGAGCCACTGTATTACTCCGAAGTAACAGCCGCAATTCACAAGACGGCTACAGACTGCGGCATTAAAACTCGCCAGATAATAACAAACGGTTACTTCACCAATAATGCAGAAAAAAGCCGGATCGTCGCTAAAGCATTGGTTGATGCGGGTGTTAATAATCTATTGCTTTCCGTTGATGCATTTCATCAAGAACATATTCCTTTTGAACCGGTTTATCAATTTGCCCGTGATATCATCAATGCCAAAATCCCAGGCGCCTTTTTATATCCGGCATGGCTTGTAAATAGGGCACATCAAAATCCGTACAATGCAAAAACAGAAGAAATCCTCGATAGGTTTTCTGATTTATCAATCACAGTTTCCGAATACGAAAACTGTGTGGCACTGCTGGGGCAAGCCGCTCATTTGCTGCGTGAGTATTACGAAAAAATCGAATCAAAACTTTTCGAAAGCTGCACCCCTACACCATGTTTGGAACCGCTTAAGGCAACTAATATTTCTATCGTTCCAAACGGAGATATGATGATTTGCGGCTTTGTGATTGGTAATATCTACAAAGAAGATGTCACGGATATAATTGCACGCTACAACCCTTATGAGCATGAGGATATGCTTGCCGTTATTCAAGGCGGTGTTCCTGGGTTGCTGGATTATGCAAAAAAGCAGGGTATTACAGTTAATACATCTGATTATTGCGATAACTGCGGAGTGTGCGAAGCAGCTGCCAAGAAGCTGCGCTCTTGTAGCACTATCCCGAAATAAGACGCAGAAAATTACCCGAAAAAATCGCTTCCTTCTCCTCATCGCTCAGATGCTCATACATGACCCCTTGCACCTGCATAGCCGGGTTGCAGATGGGGAAGTCGGTACCAAATAAAAAACGCTCCTTGCCCACCCGATCAATACCGTAGCGCAGCAATCCATTGCGAAACAGTCCCGCTCCCGAGATATCCAGATACGCATTTTCATATCGCGCCATCCTATCCAGGTGCGCATCGTATTCCTTCTTTTCATCGGGATGAGCCACAATAATTGATAGACGCGGAAATTTCTCCATTAAAGTTTCTAAATCCCTATCATTGGTGGGATGTATGTTCAAAATCATGCCCAGTTGTTCCATAAGATCATATATCGGATATGCATCTCGTCTGACATACTCTTCGTAACCCACCATATACGGTACAAGTTCCCCCACATAACGGACGCCTAAAGCATAAACTCGCTCCAGCTCTCGACACGAGTCCTCAGGGTGGCAAGGATGGATATGAACACCGGGGATAAAAAAATCGGGGAATTGCCTGTAAAATTCTATCGCATCATCGTTATGGCGGCGCACATCCTCAAAGTGTGATCCGCTGATTGGGGAAATTACACTGCCGCAGGCTTTATGTATGCCGGCTCGTCGCAGTTCTTGTACAAACAGCTCCGGAGTTTCGGGACCGCCGTAGCGGTAAAGCCCGGTGTTGTCCTTACCGGTGAGAAATGGGTGGACATGGGCGTCGATAATCAGGGGCAGCATGGATATCACTCCTATTTACGTTTATATGGCTTATTGTATCATTATAAAGGTAAAAAAAGCGATAGGAGGCCTTTTATGGCCTCCTATCATGTACTTATCTGCAGTCAGTTGTACTATTGCTGGTGTTACTTGAAGTACTGGCACTGCCGGATTTGCTGTTTCTACTGTCCATGTTGTTGAGTTCATCAGCAAATTCCGTAGACTTTTTGTTGTTGGCATTTTTTTTGTTTTCGTCCATACCTGAATACCTCCCTTCACACACGCCTGAATAGGCGATTTAGATACGGATTAGCGTAATAATATAGAGCTGTTCCTCTACGATAGTTAGTATGATCCGCAGGAGGAAAAATATACATTTTCTTCTTTCAAAGAAGTTCGTAACGAAGAATTTAATCGCAAATACAAAATAAAAAGGCCCCTACACTCGAATAATTCTTATCCAGAATTATTCGAGTGTAGGGGCCTTCTACTATTAATATTATCTCGCTATTATTGCGTAAGCAACTCGATGATTTCTTTAGGCAGGTCTTCTTTTTTCCAGTTGATACAGGTTACAAATTCCACTTCATTTTGCTCAGAAAGCACTTTAAGACGATTGGCTAGCTTAACCAAGTCTTCGGCATCCAATTTCTCTATAATATTGTTAAGTCCATCGATGTAAACAGTTTTGATATCATTGTCCATGGCCAATATCCCAAAAACAAAACCTGTAAACTCGCGATAATTAGATAAAACTCTCCTTCCGGCCTCTACAAAACGGATATTATAATGTAGATCGGAAGTTGTACGGCGATCGTCATCAATAAAAACTAAATTGCCGTCTGTAACCTTTAATTGCTGATTCGCTTTCGCAATAAGCTGTTTTGTCTTGCCTTCACCTTTGTCGCCTGCAATAAACTGTACCATAAGAAATCTCCTCCCGTTCATGTATAGTGAATTGAATTTTAAACGGTTTCAGCAGAGCTGAAAATCGCGAACGCCTCAACGCGTTTTCGGCGATAGATGAAACCGATTTAAAATCAAATCACTGTACTGTTTGCAATCAGTATAGCATATAAACCGGCAACGGTCACTTGAAAATTTCTTAAGCACGTTTCAAATCATAATTTATTGCGGTATAATCTGTATTAGCTATTTGACCAAGGATAACTCAACACCAAAAAGGAGGGCATTTCCGGTAATGGAATATACGCTCACACGTTCTAAACGCAAAACGATCGCATTACATATCCGCAACGGCACACTGGAAATCCGCGCTCCGTTGTGGGCACCTCGTTCCGAAATTGAGCGATTTTTGATTTCGAAAGAAAAATGGGTCAGGGATAAGTTGGGTAAATCCAAAATCCAAACATTGCAGCGAACCACTTTTACACTCAGCTACGGCAGTTTGATATTATATCGCAACAAAGAATATCCTCTTGTAGCCAAAGAAGGTAACCGTATCGGCTTTGACGGCACCCAGTTTTATATACCGCCTAGTCTAGATTCCGACGAGATAAGAAGCGCCTGCGTTCAAATATATCGAAAGCTGGCTAAAATCTATATACCTCAGCGGGTGCTGATCTTGGCCAAGTCAATGAATGTTATGCCTTCCGCTATAAAGATCAACGGTGCCAAAACCCGTTGGGGAAGCTGTTCTATCAAAAAAAGTATCAATTTTTCCTGGCGCCTTATTATGGCTGATGACGAAACCATTGACTATGTGATCGTTCATGAACTGGCCCATCTAACGGAAATGAACCATAGTTCGCGCTTTTGGCGGGTTGTGGAAAATGTAATGCCTGATTACCGCAAATATTTAGCCCGCTTAAAAGAATTGCAAAGCCGACTTGCTTCGGAAGATTGGGAATAAAATATTTTACAGTAGAGTAGGGGAACGCAAGCAAATACAATATTAAAATATCGGAAGGGGTGCCTCCATGCACAAAAAGTTTAGTTACAAGTCCTTGCAAGACCTTAAAGATGACATCCATCAATCAGGGATGGATCTGGGCTGTTCGGACAATTTTAAGATACTGTCTGAGCCTGTACAATTAGGGGATCGTTTTATTCCAAATGCTATGGTGGCTCACCCCATGGAGGGTGGGGATTCTGATCATCTGGGCGGCCCTTCCGACCTGACTTTTAGGAAATATGAACGGGTATCCGCAGGGGGTGTAGGCCTTATCTGGCTTGAAGCCGTCAGTGTTAATCATGAAGGGCGTTCAAATAAACGACAGCTCTATATCAATGACAAATCATTGCCGGGATTTAAAGAACTGGTTAGACGCATACATAAAGCCGCCGAGCAATCGCCTATTGCCCCTGAAAAACCGATGACTATTTTACAGCTTAATCACAGCGGGCGCTATAGCAAGCCTGAAGGCACTCCCGCCCCTATGATTGCAAGCCATAAACCTGATTTAGACGAGCGTTTAAAGCTTGCCGATGACTATCCGCTTGTTACGGACAATTATCTGGACAGCTTGGTAGATGCGTTTATAAAAGCCGCTATCCTTGCTAAAGAAGCCGGTTTCGATGGGGTTGATATAAAAGCTTGTCATGGATATCTGCTGCATGAGCTGTTCTCTTGTTTTGACAGGGAAGGGAAGTATGGGGGTACATTCGAAAAACGTACCGGCCTTATGCTCGAGATTATAGATAAAGTACGCGACGCGATTAATGATCCAGATTTTATCATTGCTACTCGAATCAATTTATATGACGCAATGCCTATAAGTAAGGGCTGGGGTACTGATTTAAGCGAATATTCGAAAGTGGATTTAACCGAGCCTATCAAACTTGTACGGGAACTTGTAAAGCGGGGGGTAACGCTCATTAATGTTACCATGGGTAACCCATATTTTATCCCGCACATCAACCGGCCTTATGACATTGGGGCTTATTATCCGGATGAAACTCCCCTTGAGGGGGTTTATAGGCTCATACACTACACCCGGGAATTGCAAAAAACCGCACCGGAAGCAAAAATTGTAGGGGTAGGGTACAGCTGGTTACGGGAATATTCTCCTTATGTAGCCGCATGGATTTTGGAAACGGGGGGCGCCAGTCTTATTGGCTATGGCCGCCAGTTTATTGCTTATCCGGATTTTGCTAAGGATATTATTGAGCAGGGTAGATTGATAAAGAATAAAGCCTGTGTGGCTTGTAGTAAGTGTAGTATGTTGAAGCGCGATGTGGGTACTTGCGGCTGCGTGGTGCGGGATGCAGAGGCTTATTTGCAGTTGTATCGGGATACTTATCCTGCAGGGTAGGGGACTATAGATACCCCCAAACCAGCAAAAGCCCGGAGAATCCAAAAAAGATTCTCCGGGCTTCATATTGTCATACCAAAATTAAAACTCCTATAAAAACATCCTTAATGAGTCGTAACCGTTACACTCTCAATAATCACATCATTTGCCGGCCTGCCAGCACCATCCACATCCACAGCGGCAATAGCATCTACCACACCCATGCCTGCCACAACTTGTCCAAAAACAGTATGACCGGCTTCATTCATGACCAAATCCAGGTGAGGGGTGCCTCCGTATCGTATATACGCTTCCAATTTATCAATCGGAAAGAGATCACGGACATAAATGGCTTCTCCATCATGATCTAATCCCAAAGATTCGTCCTGATGATCACGAAGGAAATCAAATTCGGCTATCGTTTGAGGATCCAGCCCCGAATTTTGCACTATATAAAACTGGCTTCCGATGGAGTTAGGCATAGCCGATTGAGCCATCGCCAACGCACCTCTAAAATGCCGCAAATCTCGGGAAAATTCCGGTCCAAAACCATGACCCCATATACTTTCTCCACCGGCTCCCGTACCTTCAGGATCGCCGCCTTGGATCATAAAATTCTCGATTATCCTATGAAAGATAACACCATCATAGTATCCGTCACGGGCATGAGTAACAAAATTTTCGTAAGCCATCGGCGCTTCGTCTGGGAATAATCGCAGTGTAATATCTCCCATATTGGTATGCAGTATAACCAGAGTGTCTCCGGCTTGAGGCGGTCCGGCTTGCATCAAATTTAAGTCTGACGCGCCTGCCACGGTTCCGTGGATAGGCTCTGGACCGGCATCTTGAATAGTCTCAGAATCAGGCGGGCCTACCTGACAGGATACTAAAATCCCCATCAAACAAATCAAGCCCAGCACAGGAAATACTTTCTTTAACATAAAAATCAAATCCTCCTTAAAACTTATGTTCAAACTCGAATAATTGTACTCCTTGTAGAAACATTCTGCAACATTCATTTTTTTGAATAAAAATTTTTTGTGGAAAAGTCGGGTGTGGAAAAGTCCAATTACAACTATTCGCGAAAGACAACTTTTACGAATAGTTGTATAGAAGCATTACCACTATTCCACAAACACTGCCGAATACCAGTTTTGATCATCCTCTTTATCTCGCAGCACATCTATAGGCAATCCAAAGTTACGCACGGTTTTAAACACATCAATCCCTACGCTATGAAAAGCAGGCCTTGCTTTTTGCGGTACACGACAGTCTACGCCTTTACTTTTAGCACATGTGGCGCATAACCCACAATCGCTGAGCGAAAAAGCAAAGTAATAGCCGTCTAAAAAACATTCCCGTTCTATTTCATATGAAATGTGCTGCGATCCGGGTTTATCTCCACAGCCAATAATTAAACCCCAAGAATATTTTTCTAAAATACGCTGATATTCTTCCATTGTCAGCGGAGAACGCTGATACGGACATGTATGTAATAGTCCATAGTCTCCGCATCCAAAAATACACTTTAATACTACACGAGAATCAAAAGCTATATCCGATAGAGAAAAACGAACAACATTTTTTGCACCCATACTCAGTGCTTTTTCAATATACTTCTCACAGTATTTATCGTGATTTTCCATTATTTCACATTTCTCCATTAACTCATATGCCCCTTTCAAAAATGGCCAATTTATGCAATGCTCTGGTCATAGCAATATACAACAGTTTAATATCCAAGGCCTCATCCTGATAATTTTCGGCATCGGCTACAATGACTCCGTCAAATTCCAAACCTTTTACTAAATATGACGGTACAATTAGCAGCCCGCCTTCATATTCTTCCGCTTCTTCCGCTATTATGGGAGGATGCGTTGTCAGCAGCTTTTGCAATGCCTTACACTCTTTAGCGGTTTTTACAATCACCGCAATAGAGCGACAACCTTCATTTTGCCAGAGTACTATGGTTTCGTCTATAGCCTTAGCTAAGGCAGGTTTATCTTTTATTTTATGATATTCTACCGGACTGCCATGGCGGATAACCGGCACTGCCAAAGGCACGGCAGGTGCTGTTCCGTTTGGATACAGTTTTTCAATAACGGGATTCGCCGCATTCATTATTTCAACCGTTGTACGGTAACTTTGCTTTAATGTAAAAGGCTCTTCTTCCTCTGACAAAAGCCCACATACATCCTTCCAGTCCGTAATGCCTTTATGAGCCAAAATCCCCTGATGCAAATCTCCCAGTATAGTAAAAGATTCGCTGCGAAGCGCCTCTTTTAGGGCCGCAAGTTGAAACAAACTACAATCCTGGGCTTCATCTATGACGATATGTTTAACCTCCGGCATATCCTCCAGACCAAAAAGTTTTAACTGCATCCATAAAAGCGGCGGCAAATCCTCCAATTCCAAAACACCTTTTTTATGAAAACGCCGACTTTCTTCGGCAATTAATACACAGGCACGGTCAGTATATAGACCTTGACATAAATTTTCAAGCAATGCCGTATCCACAAATAAAGCCTGATAATAAGCTAAAGCCGACTGCAGGCGAAAAGCCCGCAAATATTTTTTTAACTGGCTTTTGGACTTCGTTTTTAGCCCCTTTAAAATCCCGTCGCGCTCGTCTAATAAAGCGATTATTAACGCTCGGCGTGCTTCACCATCCGGCATCTGTTCTTTATATTTGATGCGGCGACGGTCATACTCAGCTTCGATATGTTCCAAAATGAGCGGTATTTCACGTTTTAGGGTATTGGCCAGATGCTTTTCAATCTCCCCTACTCTTTTGGCTGTGGGCAAATACGTGTATTTGTGCAAAAACAAATCTGTAACAGCCTCATGGGTAAAAATTTCGTAACCTTCCACCATAAAACCTGTTGACGGTAGACAATCTCTTTCTATTTGTTCGCAATAACGCTTAATGGCTGTCATAAAATTTAAACCGCTCTTAAGCCGTGCGGACTCCATACGGAGACTGTTATATTGTCCTTTATTTATCGCGTCTGCCACAGCTTCCATAGCCGGTGCAACCCGCCATTTTTTGGGATCCCACTCTAAACAGGTGGCTACAAAATCGCTAAATGTCGTCTGCATAACCTGATCCACACCTAAATCCGGAAGCACATCAGAAATATAACTTAAAAAGAACCGGTTAGGCGCCATAATCATCACTTGATGAGGCTGCAAGGTATTTTCGTATGCATATAGCAGATAGGCTATGCGATGCAGGGCTATGGTGGTTTTTCCGCTACCCGCCGCCCCTTGCACAATTAATGGTTTAAATAGCGGCGCGCGAATGATTTTATTTTGTTCCGATTGTATAGTGGTGACAATATCTTTTAAACGCCGGTCTTTACTGGCCCCTAAGGCTGCCTGCAAAAAATCATCGTTGGTTGTAATATCGATATCCGTAAAACCTTGCAGTTTCCCCTCCTCTATCTGCAACTGCCTTTTAAGCATTATTTCCCCGGTAATATGACCGTCGGGACAGTCATATGCGGCCTGTCCCATCCGGCCCTCGTAATAAAGGGAGGATATGGGTGCCCGCCAGTCGGTAATCAGCAAAGTCATATCACGCATGAGGGTCATTTTGCCAATATAGTGGGCTTGGGATAACTCCCCTTCCCCATCGGGACAAAAATCTACCCTTGCAAAATACGGCTTTTGCATGGCAAACTGGCCCTGTGCCAGCTTTTGGGACAGGGCTCTTTGTGTGCTTAAGTTTAGGGTTAGCGCAATAAACTGGTCTGCGTTGTCGGAGTTATAATGTTTAAGACCATACGCCACTTTGGCGTCTACTTCATCCTTTTGGCTTTTCATTTCCGGAAGGGAGCTTTGTAAAAAGGCGAGAACATCTTCTAAATAGGCCTGTTCGACAGGAAAATCCGGATGGGTCATAATCATATTTCCTGCCCTAACTTCCGAGCCTGCTTCAACTCTTCCCGTCCGTCAATGTCAACATTGCCTCGGTAAATCCCCGGCACAAGTACAATCCCGGCATCTTCCCAGCCGCGATATGCCAACATCCGCTTATACATAACCACTGCGCCTTCTGCCGCACCGCCGTAGCTGTCTCCGCAAGTTAAAAGCAATGCGCTTTTTTTGATTTGAGTTTTATCGCTGGGTACCGCGTACGTACGATCAATAGCCAGTTTAAGCTGAGCGCTTACTGTAAAATAATATATAGGCGAGGCAAAGACCACCGCATCCGCTTTTCGAAACGCGTCCAAAACCGCTGTCATATCATCCGTTTGCACACATTTACCGCCATCGTTCATGCAACAGCGGCAACCCAAACAGCCGGCAATCGTAAGGTCGGCCGTTCTGTATAAGGTAGCGCTTTTACCTGACGCTTCCGCACCCTCTAGAAATGCCGCAACCAACTTATCGGTAGTGCCGCCTTTTCGGGGCGAACCTGACAAAATCAAAATATTTTTACTCAATCCAAAAGACCTCCTTCAAAACGCTTTTCCGGATAAAAATCTCTATATTTTCTTCTGTGGATGGATTATAGCATGTTATACACAAAAAAGAATAGCATATATGTAACGTGTCTATGGAACTCTTCTATTGAAATTTTCCGCAAAATGCAGTATAGTGCGGCTATAAGCATTTAATGAAATGCAGATTCATTTAAGGAGGGTTACCATGCCTAATTCAGTACCGCTCGCAACCATAATGGAAGAATATAACTTAACTTTGCTAACCGATCAGGTCAACATCGAAGACAAAGTACTGATGCATCCGGAAATTAACCGGCCCGCTTTGCAATTTGCCGGCTTTTTCGACTATTTTGATTCCGATCGTCTTCAAATAGTCGGTATAGTGGAGTATACCTATCTCCAACGTATGCCGGAAGAGGCCCGCAAAACCAATCTGCAAAAGATCTTCGCACATAAGATTCCTTGCATGGTCTTGTGCCGAAACCTTCCCCTACTCCCCGAAATGACCCAATACGCCATTGAGTATGATGTGCCTATTTTCTCCACTACCGACAGCACGACGGACTTTATGGGAGAAATCATACGCTGGTTAAGGACCCAAATGGCACCTCGCACCCAAATTCACGGTGTATTGCTGGATGTATATGGTGTAGGTGTCCTAATCATCGGCGACAGCGGCGTAGGCAAAAGCGAAACCGCACTGGAAATGATAAAGCGTGGCCATCGTTTTGTAGCTGACGATGCCGTACAAATAAAGCGGGTATCCCACGAAACACTGGTGGGAAGCTGCCCGGAAAATATCCAATATTTTCTGGAACTGCGGGGCATTGGCATAATCGATGTCCAGCGGATGTACGGGGTAGAATCCGTAAGGGCCACCCAATCCATTGATTTAATTATCAAATTGGAGCTATGGGATGACCGCCGGGAATACGACCGCATCGGGCTCACTTACGATTATATGGAGATTTTAGGCAACCGAGTCAGCTGTCATTCCGTACCTATCCGTCCCGGGCGTAACTTGGCAATCATTTGCGAATCTGCTGCTCTCAATCATCGCCAGCGCAAGATGGGCTACAATGCCGCCAGTGCCCTGACGGAACGCATTATGTATGGTATCGAAGACCGACGCAAACACTAAGCAAGTTTTGGGGGATTTTCTTTGGAGGTTAATGTGTACGATACTTTAAAACAATTTATCCCGACAGATCGGATTTATGCTAAAGAGCCTATGGCCACCCATACCTCTTTTAAAATCGGCGGACCTGCCGATGTTTATGTGCAGCCTGCCTCTAAAGAAGAATTGATACAGATTATTACAGAATGTCGCAACAACAATGCCCCTTTTGTGACTTTGGGGCATGGCACCAATATTTTAGTACCTGACGAAGGGCTTCGTAAAGTAGTTATACAGTTGTATCCCCATTTTAGTGGGTGTCAGCTTATCAAAGACAGTACGCATCTGGTGGCAGAAGCCGGAGCCTTACTTTCTGCCGTAGCCAATGCAGCCTGGAAAGAAGGGCTTACGGGACTGGAATTTGCTTCCGGTATCCCAGGCGCTGTTGGCGGTGCCATTTGTATGAATGCCGGAGCCTACGGTCACGAAATATCCGATATTTGCGTATCCGTTGAAATGTTAATGCCAGACGGAGCAGTTGTAACAATACCCGGCAGCGAAATGGCTTTCGGTTATCGTACCAGCATCTTAAAGAAAAATGGCGGGGTGGTACTCTCCGCAACATTTGCCCTTTCTGCCGGAGATAAAGATACCATTTTGGCATATACTCAGGAACTAAATCAACGCCGCCGCAATACTCAGCCCCTGGAATTTCCCAGTGCGGGCAGCACTTTTAAACGGCCTCCCGGCCATTACGCAGGCAAGTTGATATCGGATTGCGATTTAAAAGGTGTGTCCATAGGCGGCGCCCAAGTTTCCAAAAAACATGCAGGTTTTATTATTAATACAGGCAATGCCACCGCCAAAGATGTTTTAAATTTAATCGAACATATACAAAGCACGGTTCAAGCCCAATACGGCGTCATGTTGGAACCGGAGGTTGAAGTATTATGCAATTTGTAATCGTCACCGGAATGTCCGGTGCAGGTAAAAGTACTCTTCTCAATATTTTTGAGGATTTGGGCTACTACTGTGTAGATAATTTACCTCCCAAACTCATTCATAATCTGGCAGATTTTTGTTTGGAAGGCGGTGCCGGCATAGATCGGGTTGCGCTGGGGATCGATAGCCGGGGAGCTAAGCATTTTAATGATCTCTTTACCGGCCTTCAAGCTTTAGATGCGCGGCATCTTCCCTATACCATATTGTTTTTGGAAGCCACCGATGAAGTACTGCTCAACCGCTACAAAGAGACCCGCCGCAGTCATCCCCTAAGCAAAGGCGGAACGATTACCGACGGCATAATCAAGGAGCGCCAGCTGCTGGATTCAGTCAAACAACGCGCGACATACATCATCGATACCAGTTTACTGCTTACCCGCCAGCTGCGGGAAAAAATTATTGAAATTTATGTAGAACGCAAAAATTTTGATTTAATTGTCCATGTCCAATCTTTTGGCTTTAAATACGGCATGCCGGTGCTGGCAGATTTGGTTTTTGATGTGCGTTTTTTACCAAATCCTTTTTATATATCGGAGCTTAAGTTACAAACCGGCCAGGACGAACCGGTACGCGCCTTTGTAATGGAAAATGAGACAAGTCAAAAATTTTTAAAACATTTAACCGATATGCTGTTATTTTTGATCCCCCACTACATAAAAGAAGGTAAAAACCAGCTTGTAATCGCTATAGGATGTACCGGGGGCAAGCATAGGTCGGTGACCATCGCCCGCGAAGTCCATGACGTTTTACATGATGCGGGACATTCCATTGTTATTAATCACAGAGATATTACTAAAGGGTGAGGACATGTCATTCTCCTCTGACATAAAAAGAGAATTACGTACACAATCGACTGGAAAAGACCAATGCCCCAATCGTGCCTACGTGAGAGAGAGTTTCATAAAATGGGGGACCTGTTCGGATCCTAAAAAAGCATACCATTTAGAATTTAGTCTGCCCGCCCCCCATACAGGGGACCGGTTATGCCAAGTGCTACAGGAGTTTAATCTTAATCCTAAAAAATCCGGCCGGCGCGGACATATCTTAATCTACATGAAAGAAGCGGAAAATATCGTAGATGCTCTTAATATAATGGGTGCCCACAAAGCCCTATGGGCTTTTGAAAATGTACGCATTTTAAAAGAGATCAATAATCGAATCAACCGTCAGGTCAATTTCGAAACCGCCAATTTAAGTAAAACCGTATCCGCATCAGTTCAGCAAATAGAGGATATCCGGTTTATTGCGCAACATGCAGGCCTTGAAACCATGCCGGAGTCTCTTCAGGACGTGGCTCGCTTGCGTTTAGCCAATCCAGATGCTACACTAAAAGAAATCAGTCAGATGTTGTCACCATCAATAGGCAAGTCAGGTGTTAACCACCGGTTACGTAAAATCAGTTCTATTGCAGCGGCGCTGCGGGAGTAGCATAAAAAGGAGGGTTATTTTGATTGAGAGAACCGTAACGATTGGAGCTTCATTTGAAACAAGATCAGCGGCTTTGTTAGTACAAACAGCCAGCAAGTTTAGAAGTCAGATCCACATTAAGGTAGACGAACGGATTGCCAATGCCAAGAGTATAATGGGTATTATTTCTTTAGGCATAACCGATGGGCAAACAGTGAAATTGGTTGCGGACGGCGACGACGAACGTCAAGCCATCCCGGCATTGGAACAGTTTTTCTTTATGACACGATAGAGGGGAAAGGGTCGAATGCGACCCTTTTTCATATTTCAGCTTAAAAGAGGTGTGTATATGGAATTAACCGTCCAAACCGAGAACACTTACCCTATATATTTTCGTCATGATTACGGTGATTTGCATGGGGTTTTCAAAAATGTAGGATTATTAGGGCGTAAAATTTGCATTGTAACCGATACTAACGTAGCGCCCCTATATTTGGATGCTGTAAAAAAAGTGTTAGACGGGCCTCCCGCTTTTATTTTCAAGGCTGGCGAAGCACAAAAGCACATGGGTACTCTGCAAGAAATGTACAAATGTTTTTTAACTCATAAATTAGACCGGCATTCAGTTATCGTCGCCTTAGGCGGCGGTGTCGCCGGAGATTTAGCCGGATTTGCCGCGGCTACTTTTATGCGGGGAATAGATTTTGTTCAATTACCCACCAGTCTACTGGCTCAAGTCGATGCCAGTGTAGGCGGAAAAACCGCCATCGACTTTGAAGGTGTCAAAAATCTGATAGGAGCATTTCACCAGCCCAAGCTTGTGTACATCAATTTGGCCACGTTAAGTACCCTCCCCCGCCAGGAGTTTGTTTCCGGCATGGGTGAAGTGGTCAAACACGGATTGATTGGTGATGCGGCTTATTATCAATATCTGCAAGATCATAGGCAGACTATACAGGATTTAGATCCTGAGACAATGCTTCAGGTAGTGGCCGGTTCTTGTAAAATAAAGGAAGCGGTGGTATCACAGGATGAAAAAGAGGCCGGTCTTCGAGAGATTCTTAATTTTGGTCATTGTGTGGGACATGCTGTAGAAAGCCTGTCAAATTATACGCTGCCTCATGGGCAATGTGTGGCAATCGGTATGTGTACCGTCTTGCGTATATCTTGGAAATTGGGTCATATCACTCAAGGTGAAATGGAACAGGCTATTCATTTGATGAAGTTTTTTGATCTGCCGACCACCGCAGCCGATTATGATCCTGAAAAGATCTTATCCACAATGTATCAAGATAAAAAAACGATCAACGATATTTTACGGATAGTATTACTAAAAAAAATCGGCGATGCGTATACCGATGGCACAGTATCTACGGATGATATATTGGAATCTTTGAAAGCATAGAGGTAAAATCTATCCGATTTAAACCAGCGTGAATCGGTAAGTTAAGCGATTAGTATCACTAACCAGTTTACAGGCAAAGACCGCTTTTGATGTTTTGGGGAAAAGCGATCAAGCCCTCTATTTTGGCCATTTAAGACCTAATTTTCAAACAATTAATGCCACACTCAGTTGATCTATTCAATTGATTCATTCAGTTGATTCAGCCTTCAGCCAATTACAATCATGTACAACTTAATTATTGTCAGTTACAATTCAATTACAGTCAGTCACAACTTAATTGCAACCAATTGCAACTAAATCAATACCAACTGCATCCAATTAATACCAATTACTATCAAGCATAACCAATCAATTCTTCAAACAGGAGTAAAGAAATGAAAAAAATCAGATGGATATTAGCATTGACCACAGTCCTATTAGTCATTTTAGACCAAGCAATAAAACAATGGGCCCGAGTCCACCTAATGCCCGTAGGCACAATCCCATTTATCGACGGCTTTATAGGCTTCCGCTACGCCACAAACGCAGGAGCCGCCTTCGGCCTTTTCCAAGGAGCCCGTTGGTTTTTCGTAATTTTAACCATTATTGTATTCGCAGTAATCCTCATATATGAATTCAAGCTACCCTACACCAAACGAAACCTATGGGTACGTATCCCCATGACCCTAATACTAGCCGGAGCCATCGGCAATTTTATCGACCGCCTGCTATTCGGATACGTAGTAGATATGTTCGAATTTTTATTTATACGTTTCCCCATCTTCAACATAGCGGATATACTACTGGTCATAGGCACCTTTGTCTATGTATTTGCCGCCCTGTTTATACTGAAAGAAGAGTCAAAGGAAGAACCTAAAAGCGATGGATGAGGTCAATTTTGCAATCACCCAAGCAGATGAAGGCACAAGACTCGATGTATTTGCCGCCCAAGCTTTAGATTCAAGTCGCAGCCACATCCAACGGCATATCGAAGAAGGCTATATACGTGTCAATTTGCTTCACGTACCCAAGCGATATATTGTCAAAGCCGGAGATATCATAACCTGCGCCCTCCCCCAGCCGGAAGCCTACGAAGCCAAACCGGAACCCATACCGTTAAACATCGTCTACGAAGACGGAGATATAATCATCATCAATAAACCCCAAGGGATGGTAGTACACCCGGCCCCCGGACATTTAAGCGGTACACTAGTTAACGGGCTGCTGCATCACTGCCAAGATCTCTCCGGTGTTAACGGAATCCTTAGACCGGGGATCGTCCACCGACTCGACAAGGATACCTCAGGACTAATTGTCGTAGCCAAACATGATAAAGCCCATCACGGCCTAGCCTCACAATTGGCTCAGCGCACCGTGGGGCGTATTTATAATGCCGTAACCCGTGGGGTAATACAGTCGGATAAAATAGTGATTGACAAAAACATAGGCCGACATCCCATAGACAGAAAAAAAATGGCTCCCCTCCCCTCCGGTAAGGGAAAGGAGGCCATTACACATATCACAGTTTTAGAACGATACAAAAAACATACTTTAGTTGAAGCACGACTGGAAACAGGACGTACACATCAAATACGGGTACATTTGGCTCACATAGGACATCCGGTATTGGGGGATCCTATATATGGTGTGGGAAAGGGGGATAAACAGATTTTACATGCTAAAAGTTTGCGGTTTATCCATCCTGTTACGGAAACGGAAATGCAGTTTGACACGGATTTGCCGTCTTATTTTATGGAAACTTTGGAATCCATATGAAACCTGAAAATAATTTACTTTGCTTGCCGATCAAGAATCGTACCGCCATCACTTGACAAGATTTTCATACCCATATATAATGGCTCAGGAACAAAGGGGTATAGTGAAATGGCATCACGCCGGTCTCCAAAACCGTCTTTGAGGGTTCAAATCCTTCTACCCCTGTTGTAATCAGGAACCACCCGGAGTCATTCTGGGTGGCTTTTTCTATTATTATACATGAGCACTTTTCCCATAGGATCAAAAGCGGTAAGAGGAGAAAAGACATGAACACATTTTTTGTTATGGCATTAACACTGTTTTTACTTATAACTTTAGCGGCTTGTAGCAGTCATAACAACACTCCGGAAGCCCCGGTAACAGAAAGCGAAAATAGCCTAACTGATGCTGTTAGCGAACAACCACTCGAACCCTCCTACGATGAGACAATAGTAGAACAACCAACCGAACCATCTCATGGTTGGACAATAGAAGAACTTGGCACAACAATTATTGCAGCAAGTGCATTTTGGGATGACTGGTGGAGCTTACGTGGGGTATTTGCATGGGATCAGCATATTGATGATTCCCAGTGGCAGCCTTGGAGTGAAGAAACGCAATACCACCCCCTTTCAAGAGGTTTTAGCATACTTTTGCCATCATCGGGATTTGAAAGCCTTAACGACATTGGCGTCCATCTGTTGCAATTTTACACGCAGTCTTGGGTAAATAGAGAGCTGTTTGACGAAAGCAGATTTCATGTAGAAATTGACGGCATCTATTACACTATATTCGGCAGCCCTTGGGCTTTCGAGGAATACGACGATATTCTTTACGTTTCAACGGCCCGATATGGCGCTATGCGTCCGGATTGGGCAACAGCAACCCACACACTCATTGAACAAGAGGGCAACCACGCCATAGTTGAAACAACGGTAACGGCATATGACCACCGTGGAAGCGGTGACGAAATGCCTATCGCCACATTCCACTTCACTTTCGTAGACGGCAAAATCGAAAGCGGGCTTGGGACATGGAGTTGGCCCGAAACCGAAGCATGGGGGCCCTCAGATCCTGAAAATCCACATCCGCTTGCCGCTACATTGGAAAACTTTAATGCCAATGCTGAGGGCGAAACCAGGGCATTTATGGTAGATATTGATGGTAGCCCCAGCGTAGTTGCCATAAAGTTTGTAGATACTTTTTTTGCAGAAGCAACACTCTTTGTGTTTACCGGGAGCGAGGTTATTTACAATACAATTGGAAGTATTGAGGGTTTTCCGTTTTCAATAGGAATTACTCCGGAAGGTCGACTTGTGAAAGTCACCGGAGATGGGGGCAACTGGTCTTATACACCGTTTGGCGGTGCTACAGACCTCGCCAGCCAAACAGATGTAATAATCTATTTATTTACTATATATGGTGAATTGGCTGATTCCGAAAATAACAACTATTACCGATTTCCCGGAGGTTGGCTGGAAGGTCTTGAAGGTGGCCGCTATTCCATTACTGAAGAAGAATTTAATGCGATTCGCACCAGATATGGACTGGATAATATACGTTTTTGGCGAGACATCGAGGACGAAACCCCACAAATTTTGGCCATGCGTACCGAATAACCTTAAAACCCTACCGCTCCCACCGCGCGAGCAGTGACTGTTGTTCCCAAATGGATAATACCATCCCTTGACTCTGCTTCATCCCGGTGTACATCCAAGGTAACGGTTAACTTGCCCACTGCTCCCCGGTTTAAGGCTTCTGCTTTGGCCCCCTCTTTCGCTTCCTCTGCAGCCCAATGTATCGCATCTTCTAATTTTTCAAAAATTTTATTTTCATCGTTACCATACACCGTATACCCTAATGTCCCTGTCGCGTCGTTATTCGGCTTAATTTCCACAAAATAAGATGCATTGACACTTCCTATGATTGCCCCCAGCGCGTTGGCCACTTCATAATGCTTGGGGATTATCGCCCTTGTGCCAAGCATCTTAGCCACATCATCTAAAAATACTTTGATAGGCCCACCGATACCCACAAGAGAATACTGCGTACGTATCATATTTGATAGAAAACCATCGCACTCCCCGGATTTTACTTCTTCATAATTATCATAAATAAATCGCTCGACATCCTTGTTTATACCATGTTTCATATAATCAGGATACTTAATTTCGTACAATGCCTTTACGATATTTACATATAACTTTTGCTTCACTTCGTCGTAAGCCAGATCACAAAATTCCTCGACAGACACATCCAGACAATATGCCGCAAACTCGGCCGCCAGCAGTGAAGCCTCTCGGCAATACTCGTTAAAATCCCCTTTAATATGCATAATATCGGTTGGGGTAAGCCCGCAAATCTGCACTATCCCGTCCTTTATAAGCCTCTTTACATTAAGTGTATACGTATCCTTGCCAATGGCTTTCGCCGCTTCAGCAAAAATCAAAGGTTTTTCTTTTAAAGCTTCACAAAAAGCGATTTCCTCGGATGTGTATCTTTCACTTTCGCCGATATTTTTAATCAGCATATAATGCTCATACAAAAAATGATTGTGTTTTTTTACTTCAAGCCCCTTTAGACTATCAATAATCTCAGGGTGTTTTTTTGCGGCAATGCAAAGGGGTATGACGCGATATTCTTCCAAAAACAATTTTTTTCCGGCATAATGTATGGCACTGTCACCACCCAGCCCAAATGTTTTAACATATAACCCGTCCACAAAGGTTTTCCATTTCCCAATAGAAACCCCATCAACGACCGTTACCGGGATCCCTTCTTTTACAAAAGCCAGATCGGTAGTAGTCCCGCCCATATCCACAATAATACTGTTTTGGCTGTTTGTAAGCTGTATCCCCCCTACCGCACTGGCAGCAGGCCCACACAAAAGCGTTTCCACAGGGCGCAGAGTTGCAAATCTTTCCGACATTAAGCTGCCGTCGCTTCGGACGATAACTAGAGGTGCGTCGATCTTTCTAATAGAAAGCGCTTTTTTTACAGCAGTCAAAAATTCTTTGATGACCGGAAAGAGGCTTGCATTTAAAAGTGTACTTGACCCACGCTGTAAAGAATTTAATACCGAAAACAGTTCGTGTCCGCATACAACAGGTATATCATGCTTTTCTTGAAAAATCTTTTTAGCTTTTTTCTCGACAAATCCTCCGTTTCGTATGGAGTTCATTTCAACGATGCCCGCTCCGTCTAAATTTTCGAAGCCGGTTTCAAGACTGCGGCTAAAAAGTTCCCAATCCGGTTCTCGTTCCATTTCACCGGAAAACTGTGTGAAACTCTCCTGTATATAGATATCATCAGACGATGGAAGTCCGTATTTTCCACCCAGTTCGTCAATGGTCTTTTGGCTCCCGCCAAAAAAAATCAGTTTTGCCCTTCCGCCTCTGTCTTCAACACAGGCATTGGTCGCCAATGTTGTTGAAAGTGATATTATTTCTGCCTGTCGACAAAGCTCTGCCGGAAGGCTGTCAATTGCACCTAAAATACCGATGGATAAATCATTTCTTGTGGTGAGGGATTTTGCGCTTCCCAGGATTGCTTTATCTTCAAAATTATAAATTACCGCATCTGTATATGTGCCGCCTGTATCGATCCCTATGCCGAGTTTCATTTAATTGCACCTTCTTTCGGTTTTGACCAAGGTCATAGCACTCATTTTAATTTTCTTTATGCAGAGACGTCAACCCCCAAAACAAATGCCGCCGGGATTATTAAAATCCTCGGCGGCATCATTTTATGCTTTACTTCCAAGCGGCATATAATCCGGCAATCACTTGCTCGATCGGAGCCTTTTTAATTTCAACATCCTTCACTCCGTCCGCTTCGGAAAGCTGCCGCAGCAAATGTTTAATGGGGGTTAAGGCCACATCAACCTCAAATTGATAGACCCCTTTACCCTCGTTGATTAGCTTGCCACCCTCCAACAATAGTTTTGAGCTTCCATCCATTGTTACCGTAAATCGTGTTAAATTCCCTGTAATATCGCGTAGTCCATCAAAACTACCGTCATATGCAATCTTTCCGTTAGAAATCATCAAAATCCGCTGTGCCATTTCTTCAAGATCATCCATATCGTGGCTGGTAACAACAATAGTAACTCCATTTTCATAGTTAATCTTTTTGAGAAATTCAATCATCTGCCGCTTTGCCACCACATCCAAACCAAGGGTTGGCTCATCTAATAAAATAAGTGTGGGGCTATGCAGCAGCATCATGGCAAGATCAGCTCTCATCCGCTGACCCAAGGACAATTCCCTTGCAAAGGTCTTCATCAATTCCTCAATATCAAGCAGCTCAATAACCATCTCCAGATTGCGCTTGTAAACCTCATCAGGAACATCCCAAACCACTTTTTTCCATTCAAAGCTCTGGGATATGGGATGATCCCACCAAAGCTCTGTCCGATTACCAAATAGCACTCCCAATTTTCGCATCACTCGGATACGGTCTTTGTCAGGCGACATACCGAGAACGGAAACACTACCCTCGGTGGGCTGAAGCATACCTGCCAACAGTTTCATTGTCGTGCTTTTGCCTGCGCCATTTGGTCCGGCATACGCGACAAATTCACCGCTTTTAATCGTAAAAGACACATCATCCAAAGCGGTAATGATCTTCTTTTGAGGGTTAAGTAAATTTTTGATAATGCCTTTGCCCGCATTTTCACGCTGCCACTGGGTAAACACTTTAGTAACAGAGTCCACACTAACGGCGGTGTCCCATAACATGGTATCTGTTGATTCCTTTTTTAACATAATAATTCAATCCCTTCCTAAAAAAATATGCAGCAACCATCCAAAGCACTATCGCAAACAATAACGGATACCAGGCGGTCAGACCAAAGGGGGCTTTTCCAAAAAGCGCAAGTGTTGGAAACCAGGCCAGCAGCCCGGTGGGAATAATCGTAATCAACGGAAGTTGTAAATATAACGGCATACCCGACAAAGGAAATGTACTGATATGTCCAAACGAATCTATAACATAGCTTGATATTTCTTCGGCTTGTACCGGAGCGTAAAATGTTAAACTTGACGCAAAATACGATTTCCCCAAAATGATTGCTATAGTGACTATCAAATTACCGATTAAAGATAATATCCACCACCATGGAAGGGATATGCCGAGGTTTGCTATAGCGATAACCATAATCACCGCTCCCGATATAAGATTACTGCTTCCCGAAAACGGTATAAAACCCTCTGTTGCCAGCTGTAACGGCAGCGACACAGGCTGGATAAACATATGCTCAAGCTGTCCCCTGCCCACTCTGCGGCTAATATGTCCTGTATTTCCGCCGGAGCAAAGTGTTTGAAAAATACCCGTAGTCATAGTCGCATACGCCAGCATAAAAAGCACTTCAAACCTGTTCATACCCCCTATACCGTCAAATCTCCACGCAAGTAAAAACACACCGGTGACAGCGGATAGATTAGAAATCACATCGGCACATATGGCAAGCACAGCAAATGTGCTATCTCTAAGCAGCCATGCCAAGTCCATTTTTGCATACAAAGCATATAGCTTCAAAACTCTTCGTATTTTAACCACCGTAACTCACCTGCCTTTCTTTGGATTTTGCAAACCATAGAATGGCGACAGGCCACAAAATAATATTCCAAGCGATTTGGACTATTATTATTTGTCCGGGATCGGTTGTACCGACAAACAGTGATAGGGCTGCACCGCCTAAACTACCGAAGGGTTGAAGTTCAAAAATGGTAGTCAGGCCAAAGGGCAATATTCTAAAAGGGATGACCGTCCCCGAAAAAAGCGACACGATGGCCATTCTTATTGTGTGTCCAAGCCAAGCCATACCCCTTAGCCGTATGGTCACGCATGCAAAAATAAAATCAATGGCAAAGCCAAGTGATATGCACAAAAGCAGCGATGGAAAAAACCAGATCGTTGCCGGGATTATCGAAATTCCAAATAGCGGGGCAATCACAAGCATTGGCAATGAGAAAATAAGAAGCATCGGAACCCACCCGCCAACGGTTTGTGCAATGAGCTGCCCAAATACCGAAAATGGTCTGGCAAACAAGCTGATTAATTGTCCTTCATAATCCCAACTTGACGCCATTGTGCGCACCACAAGCATTTCTGAAAGCAGTGCATTTATATAGGTGTATGTCAATAATTGCTGAAGCGTCATGCCTACATCCGCGCCGTCTCCGGCGATAACCCGCCACAAAAACATGAGAGGCAAAAGATACATAAGGCGCACCAAAACTGCGGGGAACATATATACAATTCCACCGTTTGTCTGACCCTTCATGGCGGTGGCGGCAGTGATGAAGTATTTACGCATGATCAAAACCACCGCTTTCGCCTGTATCAGCCCATTCGTTATACAAAAATGCAATATGCTCTTCAAGCAGATTTTTTTCTTGATACAGCGCATCCATTTTTTCGTAATCGGAATCGGCCAGAGACAATTCTATTTTTTTACCGATCTCATCCAAGGCGGCTTCGGCTTCATAAATTTGAGTTTCGTAGGCAATTGGTGCTTTGGGTGGCTCGCCCAATTTGGCAGGTGACTTTTTCTTTTTCTTGTTAGCAGGTGTTATAGTCGGCTGGCTGCTTGCCGCCACCGCTGCGTTAAGATAATCTTCAAATCCGCCGGCATATTCGGTTATTTTTCCGTCTTTCATACTCCATATCTTTGAAGCAAATCTATTCAAAAAATATCGGTCATGAGAGATAAACAGCATCGTGCAATCCCAGTCAGCGACAGCATTTTCGATCCATTCCCTTGAATCAATATCAAGATGGTTTGTCGGCTCGTCTAAAATTAAGAAGTTTGCCTTATTTTGCATGAGCAAACACAGCTTCAAGCGGCTTTTTTCGCCACCCGAAAGACTGCCAACTTTTTTCATTATATCCGGACCCCTAAATTGAAAACTCACAAGCATACTCCGAATTTTCTCTTCCGGAAGGCCTACCGCACTTCGCAATGTTTCAAGCACCGTTGCATTTTCATCATCAAATTTGATAATTTGAGGCATATACGCAATTTTAATATTGCTGCTTACTTTGACTACACCACTGTCGCAAGGCTCTTCTCCCAGTATCAATTTCAAAAGTGTAGTCTTGCCACATCCATTGGCACCGATTAAAGCAATCCTATCGTTCCGCCCGATGCTAATGTCCACATCGTTAAGCAGCATATTGGTCCCGTAGCTCTTATACACCGATTCAAGAGATACAACCTCTTTTGCGGCATAACCGCCACTGCTAAAATCCTCTGTCATTTTCTTTAATGCAGTGGGCTTTTCAATTTTTTCCATAAAGTTAATCCGCGATAAAATAGCATGATGTTTTGTCGTAAAACGGTTTTGCTCAACAAACCATTTTGCCCTATCCTCAATACGCTTGATTTCTTTTTGCTGGCGCTCGTACTGTTCCGATTGGGCTATAAATTTGCGTTGTTTTTCTGCCGCATACCAGGAATAATTTCCACTGTAAAAATGGGCTTTACCATCGTCAATATCAATAACTCGTGTAATCACATTGTCCAGAAATACCCTATCATGAGAAATGACCACGACCGTGCCGGAAAATTCAAGCAAAAAATTTTCAAGCCATTTGAGCGAAGGCAAATCCAGATGATTAGTCGGCTCGTCAAGCAATAGGATATCGCAATCGCACAGTAGGATACGGGCTAAGTTTACCCGGGTTTTTTCCCCGCCGCTCAGTAATCTGAATGGACTTTTTCTGAGTTCTTCTCCGATATTCATTCCATTACAGATTTTTTCGATTTTAAACTCCACATCGTATCCGCCAAGCCGTTCGTATTCTTCCATCAGTTTCCCGTATCGCATCAAAACTGCTGGGTCTCCGTCACCTTCAATTTTTTTCATAGCCTGGTGGATTTCAGTTATTTCATTAAATGACGAGCGCAAGATATCATCAACCGTATCGTTTTCGGCAAAAATAGGGATTTGCGCAAGTATCTCTACTTTTTTACTTGACGAAACGGATACGCTACCGCCGTCATAATCTTCGTCCCCGGTGATTACTTTAAATAATGTCGTTTTGCCCGAGCCATTTTTGCCAAGCAATCCTATTTTTTCGCCACTGTATATTTCAAGGCTGATGCCTTTAAGCACATGATTAGAACCGTAATATTTATTTAATTCGTGTACCGATATATCAATCATAATCCAAAACTCCTTTATATTTGGGCAATAAAAAACCCTGTACAGATTGTTTTGTCTGCACAGGGGTATCAAACATAAAAGAGCGGAATTATGCCGCTATTTTTGCAAAACGCACAGGTTTTGTACGTTCATATACCTTAATATGTGATGACAGGCATTCAAAACAATCGATGGATGAAAAATTCCAAAAATGGGCAGACTGCCCCCTTGAAATGGCAGGAGTCATTGCTAGGCTGGTCGTTTGCTTCGCAAACTGCTCGCCCATGCATCCCGGATGGTGGTTTTGAACCGCCAAAAGGGCGCAATTATCCCGTAGATCCATTGCTCTGAATGAAAAACGATGCACTACATCACTTCCCGGAAACACTTCCTTTGATAATAGTACTCTTGATTGTTTCATGCTTATCACCACCTTTCGTATCAATATTATCTTTATTTTTACCATAATCGACTTGAAATGTAAAGGAATATTTTTTTGTCTGCCAATCAGCTAACCCTCCGAAACAGTAACCAAATCCCGTTGACTGGCGTCACCATTTGTTATGGGGTAATAAAATGCAATATTGTAAGCATGGTCGGCACAACGTTCCAGATCCGATACCATACTGGTAAAGACAATGCTTCCCCGTGGATCGCCGCCGTCGCGCTCTACACGCTTTATATGGTTATTAACATACTCTACAGCCATATCATCAACACATTCTTCCAAATCCTGTATCCGCTGAAGATTAGTTGTGTCATGGGTTTCAAAAACATGCAACGACAGCTTTAAAATCTCAAGCACCATATCACCTAAAGCTTTAATTTCGTCTAAAGCCCCTTGAGGCAATATATATTCGGTTTCATCTTTCTTATGCACATATATATTATTTTCCGCAAAATTTTCGGCATAATCTCCGATCCTCTCCAGATCGGATGCCGTTCGGATGTAGACGCTGTAAGTCTGCATATCTTCATGGCTTTTGATATTTTTTATACGCTCCAGCCACAACATGATTTGTTTTTTCAGATGATTGATCATCTCTTCTGTTTCAAAAACCATTTCGCCCTTATTTGAGTCCCCTTTGTAGCAAGCTTCAAGGGACAGTCGAAAATTACCTATGACGATCTTACCCATACGGCACAACTCACCATGAGCCCTTCTAAGGGCCTCTTCTGCAGGTTGAGTACTGCTGTCGGTGTTTCCGATGTGCATAAGCCGCCCATCTCTACTGTCAGACTCCCGCTCCGGAAGCAGCCACATAGTAATCGCCGCCATCTGTTTTGTAAAAAATATTAAAACCACGGCACAAGCTGCATTATAAATCAAGTGCAGCATGGCAGCCCGCAGCCCACCATCGACCCATGTATGCTCAAACCAATCTAATATCCCCGGGAAGATGACAACTGCCCCAACAAACATAAGGCAATTGATAAGCCTAAAAATGCCATTTGCCACCGCTACCCTTTTACATTCCCGTGTACCGGCCAAGGAAGCTATAAGCGCTGTACTGGCGGTACCCACGTTGGCACCTACCACCATGTAAGCAACGGTCGAAAAATCAGCGATAACAGGATCCGATCCGCCGCTCATCGCAACGATAATCGCCGTAACCGCAGTGGAGCTTTGTATGATAGAGGTAGCGACTATACCGGCCAACACAGCAAGAAATGGGTTTTGGAACAGGGCCAGTGCATTTTGAAAAGCATCTGTGGCAGCGTAAAATCTAAGGGGCAGCCCCATGATTGTTAGGCCAAAAAATAAAAACCCAATGCCCAAGATTATGTATCCGCCTACCTTAGCATTTTTGTTTTTGAGAAACAAAAACATGATAAGGCCAACAAAGATCATCATCGGTGCATATGGGTCAATCCTGAAAGTAAGCAAAAAAGCAGTAAAAGTAGTACCTACATTGGCACCGATAAGCACGCCCATACTCTGGGCAAGGTTCATGGCCCCAGCATTAACAAACCCAAGAAGCATCATGGATGTGGCCGTTGAACTTTGTATGACAGCGGTCACAATCATGCCTACCAGAAAGCCTAAAAATCTGTTTGCGGTAAATCTGGCCAGTATAATTCGCATACGAGCCCCTGCTATGTCTTTAAGACCTCTGGACATTGCATCCATGCCATACAGGAAAAGTCCCAAGCCTCCAAGCAGCAGAAAAATATTAAAGAAATGATTATCTGTGACAAGCATATAGCCGCACCCCAAACCTTTGTCTGTTTTATAAAATTTATAATACCATAAAACTATATTTCTCTACAAATTGCACAATGCGCTTGTACATTTTGTGCGTTAACTCAAAGAACATATGATGCATTGACTATAATTTTTATTATGCTACACTGGAATAGTTCCTATCGCTTGTATGCCGAAAGGGTGGGCTTTTTATGGTTTCGTTAAAGAAAAACGATTCGCTTCCGTCCCAAAATCAAGGCAAGATAGCAAAAGAGCTGAAACTTTTCAAAAAGTCGCTCGTTAAAAATTGGGAATTATATCTTCTACTAATTCCCGCCTTTCTTTACTTCATTATTTTTCACTATTGGCCTTTATATGGGGTTCAAATAGCCTTTAGAGACTTTAACCCGGTAGATGGTTTCTTTGGGAGTCCATGGGTAGGCCTTCAGCATTTTACTCGTTTTTTTAATTCATTCGCTTTCGAACGTGTCGTAAGAAATACTCTCGCCATAAGCTTCTTACAGCTTGCCATCGGTTTTCCGATACCGATCATACTTGCCCTTATGCTTGAAGAGCTTCTTTTCCGTCGTTTCAAAAGAGTCCTTCAAATGGTTACATACGCACCGCACTTTATCTCTGTCGTTGTATTGGTTGGTATGATGTTCAATATGTTTTCAGTCCGCACAGGCATCGTCAATTATATCTTGGAGTGGATCGGCTTTGAACGCATACATTTTTTTGCCGAGCCATCATGGTTTAGAACCCTATTTGTAGGTTCATCCATCTGGCAAAGTGCCGGATGGGGTTCGATCATATTTATTGCCGCTATCGCCGGAGTAGACCAGGAGCTTTACGAGGCTGCCCGGATAGACGGTGCAAATAAACTAAAACGAATAATGAAAGTAACACTGCCATGTATTGTCCCAACCATTATCATACTGCTTATCCTACAGATTGGTCAGATTATGAATGTATCTTTCCAGAGAGCTTTACTTATGCAAAACCCGCAAAATATTTCGGTCTCTGAAGTTATATCAACTTATGTTTACAAAGTCGGGCTTAGAGGTGGCGATGGCATAGCAGGCGGGCAATTCTCCTTTTCTACGGCTATTGATCTGTTTAATTCTGTCATTAATTTTACTTTGTTGCTCAGTGCCAATACAATTGTTAAAAAATATAGCGAACATTCCTTATTCTAAATTTTTTATTCTCTCTGTCTAAAATTGGAGGTGTTTCCTTTGCGTTTTACCGGATGGGATGACAAACTGTTTGACATTATTAATACAGCCCTTTGTATATTTGCATTTATCGTTGTTTTATATCCTTTGCTATTTGTTGTTAGTGCATCTTTTTCGGATCCGCTGGCAATATTGTCCGGTCGGGTCACAATATTTCCAGTCGACTGGACGCTCAGCTCTTATCGAAGTGTGTTTGAACATCCTATGGTTATGGTAGGGTATAGAAACACTTTGATATTGATGGTGCTGGGCACATCGATAAATGTATTTCTTACAATCATTACCGCATATCCTTTATCACGAAACGATTTGTATGGGCGCAATGCTATTATGCTGTTTTTTACTTTCACAATGTTTATCTCAGGCGGATTGATCCCTACCTTTATTGTAGTAAGGACACTCGGCCTTTTAAATACCATTTGGGCCCTGATATTACCCACTGCAATCAGTGTATGGAATGTTATTATTGCAAGAACTTTCTTTAAGTCTACTATACCGGATTCACTTATTGAAGCCGGACATATGGATGGGGCTTCAAATATTAAGATATTGTGGCATGTAGTTTTGCCAATGTCCAAAGCCATTGTTGCTGTTATGGTGCTGTTTTATGGCGTAGCGCACTGGAACCAGTTCTTTTTGGCATTGATTTACATCAGTGATAGAGATCAGTGGACATTGCAGCTTGTTTTGCGCGAGATACTGTTAATGGCACAAATTACGGATATGGCTGAAGATAATATAGGTTTTGATCAGCAGTTGCTTCAAGCCGAAGGAATTAAATATGCGCTTATCGTAGTAGCCAGTATACCCGTACTCATAATTTATCCATTTATACAAAAATATTTTGTTAAAGGCGTAATGATCGGCGCTGTAAAAGGCTAATAATCTGCGTTACATTACAATTAATCTAAGGGGGTGGATAAATTCAGGATAAACATCACATTAGAAATGACTTTTCGTATAAGGGAGGTGCATGTTACTTAGCGTCAATGTTATGTATTACATTACCTATAATATCAAAGGAGGCAATACATGAAAAATGCATTTAAAATTTTAGCGTTGATTATTGTAGCAAGTATAATAACCGCTTGTGGTACTGCTGGAGGCGATACTACTCCTACGGCAGGTACAGGTGCCACTCAGGGTACAGAAGCCACTACCGCCGCTGCAGAGTCAGCTACCGGTGATAATTTCAATGCACATGGCTATCCCATCGTAAACGAAAGAATTACATTAAGAGGGTTTGGCAATATAAACACCACACATTCCGATTGGGATACATTGCTGGCTTTCGAAGTATGGGAAGAAAAATCTAACATCAGTATCGAATGGGAACAGGTTCCTAACGATGCTTTTACTGAAAGAAGGAATCTTGTTTTTGCCAGTGGATTATTACCGGATTTCTTCTACCGGTCCCACATCCCCGTATCGGATCAGATTACATTCGGCAACAACGGGATGTTATTAAGGCTCAATGACCTTATCGATTCATACGCTCACAATTTTAATGATCGCGTAGCAGAGTTCCCCGACGCTAGAAGGGGTATCACCTTACCTGACGGTTCCATTTTTTCGCTGCCGGTCGTAATGCCTCCAGACTTACCGACCATCTATCAGCAGGGCTGGATTAATCATGTTTGGCTGGATCGCGTGGGTCTCCCGGTCCCTGAGACCACCGACGAAATTAAGCAAGCACTCATCGCTTTCAGAGACATGGATGCCAACGGCAGTGGCCTCAATGATGAAATACCTTATTCTTGCCGTAATAGGGGTGAGAGTATTATGAGGTTCACATTTGGTGCATTTGGTATTGGTAACCTTGGCGGAAGAGGCATGAGCGCGTGGGTTGATCAAGGTCCCGACGGAATGGTACGATTTTTCCCGGCTACCAACGAATTTAGAAACCAGTTGGAATGGATTAACTCTTTATGGGAAGAGGGTCTGATGGACATCGAAATGTTCACTCAAGGTGCCCCTGAATTTACCGCAAAGGCAAACCAAGATCAAATCGGCGCTTTCTTTAGCAATGACAATAACCAACAGCTTGGTTTGCTGGCCTATCAATTTGGACAGATTCGTGCGCCAATGGGTCCTCAAGGACACAGAGCCTACAATCATATCGGCGCATCCGTAACATCAGGTGCTTTTGCCATTTCTTCAAGTAATCCATACCCTAGAGAAACTTTACGTTGGGTCGATTTCTTCTATGGTTACGAAGGGTCCAGACTTATCCGTATTGGTGTCGAAGGTGTTACTTTTGATGTAATGCCTGACGGAAGTTATCGCATTATCGACGATATTATGCATAATCCTGATGGTTTGACCGTTTCTCAGGCTATGGGCCGGTTTGCCATTAGCTTTGCCGGCGGCGGTTGCCCCGATTTCGTGTTTAGAGACTTCGAGTTAGCTCGCCTTCCGGCCGAATCTCCTGAATGGATGGATTTCATATTACAAGATCTTGATCCTAATTTTATTAACCCGGTATTTCTCTTTACCGCAGAGGAACAAGCCGAACTTAACCCTATTGCTTCCGACGTTGTCTCTTATGTAGATGAAATGAGGGTTGCATTTAAAACCGGTACAAGATCTTTTGACGAATGGGATGATTTTGTTAACCAACTCGAACGTATGAATATCCAACGCTATGTAGAAATACACCAAGCTGCACTCGACAGGTTTTTGGCAAGTTGACCCTGTTCGATATATAAAATATTCATATCCAGGGCACCTCTGTTATACTAATCCGCGTTTAAAATCTTACTTGTCTATCCGTCATAACGCTCCGTGCAGTGGCGCGGAGCTTCCATCTGCCAAGTAAGTTTTAAATACGGATTAGTATCTGGTGCCCTTTGTTTTGAATTAAAGGAGAACATGAAACCATGCGTTATAAATTAGTGGCAATGGATGTAGATGGTACATTAACAGATTCTACTGGCAAAATCCCCAAAGAAAATGTGAACGCTATCAGGATGCTGTGCGAAAAAGGGGTTACATTTGTTATCTCTACCGGCAGAAATGATATTGAAATAGCGAGACTTGCCCATGAAATAGGCATAGAGCCTCTCATTATTGGCTGCAACGGCGCCACTGTCAGAAACTTAAATACACAAAAAACTTTTGTCTACGAACATATCGAAAGTGAGCCTTTAAAACAACTCTTTGCGATTGCTCAGGAAGATAAACTATCCATGCGTCTTGCTTCCACTGATTATATGTATCTGGCTTTTCCTGAGCATGATATTTTTAAGCATTCACAACAAACAAGAAGAGCTTCGACCTATGAAAGAACGATGCTTACAGAAAACGCGGTGAATGTAATAGACGACTTTGAACATCTTGCCGAACTCGAAGACAAAATAATAAAGGCAGTCATCATCAACGAAGCCGAAAGGGTTTTTGCATTTCGAGAAAAGGCAATTAAAATCCCCGGTCTGGCTGGTTTTCGATCTTCTCCTCGTTGCCTTGATATTGTAAATGAAAATGTTTCCAAAGGCACAGCACTAAATATGCTGGCTGCGCAGCTTGGCATTAAACAATCTGAAGTGATTGCTATAGGTGATGGAGAAAATGATATACCCATGCTTGAGTTTGCAGGTATGGCTATCGTCATGGAAAATGCGGAAGACTCGGTAAAGGATGCGGCTAATTTTATCACAAAGTCCCATAATGACGCGGGGCTTGCTTATGCTTTGCATGAGGTGTTTAATACCAATTTAAATTCTGTTTAAAAGGAGGCTGTTATGCCACGGATACTGTATTTGGATATTGATACCTTAAGACCGGACCACATGAGTTGTTACGGTTATCAGAGGGAAACTACCCCAAACCTGGACAAGGTAGCAGAAGAAGGCCTGCTCTTCGAAAATTATTACTGTTCAGATGCCCCCTGCCTACCCTCCAGAGCGGCTCTGGTCTTTGGGCAATTTGGGATCCGCACCGGTATTGTGGGCCATGGAGGTACCGCCTCAGACAGACGTTTGACAGGGCCTGAAAGGTTATTTTCCGATGTAACGGAAATGAATAATCTTTTTTATCTTTTCCGTAAAGCGGGTATGTATACCGCTTCAATCAGCTCCTTCCCTGAGCGACATTCTGCCTGGTGGTTTAACGCGGGCTTTAAAGAAATCCATAATGAAGGAAGCCGCGGGATGGAATCCGGAGAATCTGTTATTCCCACCGCTTTAGATTGGCTTATCCGAAACAAAGACAAGGACGACTGGTTTTTACATTTGCATATTTGGGATCCGCACACGCCTTATCGCGCTCCCGAAGACTTTGGAAATCCTTTTGAACATGTACCCCTTGCCGATGACTGGATTACCGAAGAGATATTTAATGAGCATTTGAAAAAGGCGGGTCCTCATAGTGCCAAAGATGTGGCCGGTCACGATGATTATGTAGACCCAAAATATCCGCGTCATCCCGGCGCATTATCAGATCTCCAAGATGTCAAAAATTTTATTGACCAATACGACTGCGGAATACGATACGCCGATCATTTGCTTGGGCAGGTCTTAGATTTACTCAGAGTTCAAGGGATTTATGATGATACCGCCATAATCATTTCATCCGATCACGGAGAAAACATGGGAGAATTGGGCTTATATGCCGAGCACGGTACCGCCGATAATATTACCTGCCGGATACCCATGATTATTAAATGGCCCGGCGGTAAAAAGGGTCGCGACAAAGGCTTGCGCTGCAATATTGACTTGGCACCAACGATAGAAGAGCTGCTTGGGATCTCCGATCAGGAGCCAGATTCAGCAAATGCTATCGACAAATGGGACGGAAAAAGCTATGCGGGTCTTATAGACGGTAAAGGGAGTACAAGTATGGGCAGAGAGAGTCTTGTCTTGTCTCAGCAAGCCCATGTATGCCAGCGCAGCGCCCGATTTGGTGATTGGATTTATATCCGCACTATCCGGGATGGGTTCCAACTGTTTGACGATGAGATGCTGTTTAATGTCAAAAATGATCCCCACGAACTGTATGACTTGAAAGAAAAGCATCCTGAGATTTGCGCCCAAGGCGCTAAAATAATCTTAGATTGGCATGATGAAATGATGAAAAGGTCTACAAGCGACAGAGACCCCATGTGGACTGTATACCGTGAAGGCGGTCCTTTTCACGCCCATGACCGTTCTTTGGACGCTTATATAAAGCGCTTAGAAAACTCAGACAGAAGCGAAGCCGCCCAAAAGCTGAAAAAGCGTTACACTATTACGAAATAAATTAAAAACAGTCCCGACTGTCGCACAAAACTCACTCGAAAATACTTGTTTCGTATTTCCGGTGGCCGCGACCTCGGGACTGTTTTTTATTGATCTCGTTACATCTGTATCGCCACTGCCCGTAACCTTGACGCCTCTTCTAATGTTACCACAGCACTCAGATGAATCCCATCCTCTTTATATTCGCAACTGATCACCTGCCCATTTTCATAAACACGGGATAACAACGCTCCCGAATCAAGGGGCAGCAAAACCGAAAGCTCCGTACGCATGGAAGATAGCTTTTGTGTAATTGCATCCTTCAACGCTTCCATCCCCATCCCTGTTTTAGCGGAAATGGCAACGCTATCTTCTCCCGGTATCATTTCACCGGCAATGTCACATTTGTTATATACGGTCAGGGTTGGTTTATTGTTGGTGTTTAATTGGCTAAGCACCTCGTAAACAACCTCCATTTGCTGGGCTCTGTCATCGGAAGACCCATCGACCACATGAAGCAGCAAGTCGGCATATCGCGTCTCTTCCAATGTAGCGCGAAACGCGTTAACCAAATCATGGGGAAGTTTTTTGATAAAGCCAACGGTATCTATCAGCAGAAACTCTCCCCCACCGTAATTTATCCGGCGAGAAACCGGATCCAATGTGGCAAACAGCTTATCTTCCGCTAAAACATCACTGCCCGAAAGATGATTCATCAACGTTGATTTGCCCGCATTTGTATAGCCTACAAGAGCAACCACAGGAATTTTAGAACGTTCTCGCGCAAAGCGCTGAATATCACGCTGAGACTTTATTTTGTCAATTTCTTTTTCCAATTCGGTCAACCGCCTACGTAAAAGTCGCCGATCCACTTCCAGCTGAGTTTCACCCTCACCGCGGCGGGCGCCGCCGCCACCGCGTCCGCCGCCGCCCATCCGCGACATATGAGTCCAGTATCCCGTCATTCTTGGAAGCAAGTATTTTGTTTGTGCCAGTTCTACCTGGAGCCGTCCCTCATGGGTGGTAGCCCGGCTGGAAAATATATCAAGAATCAGGGATGTTCGATCTAGGATTTCAGTTTTTCCTAACTCTTTTTGAATGTTTCGGATTTGTGCCGGAGTGAGTTCGTCATCAAAAATAACCACATCGGCCTGCAGCTTTTGAATTTCGAGAACCAAGTCATGCAGTTTACCATATCCAAGATAATAGGCTTTATCAGGCTTTGTTTTAGGCTGCACCAAAAACCCTACGGTTATAAAACCGGCGGTATTGGCTAATTGCAGCAGTTCGTTTAATGGCTGAGGATCATCTTGCTTACCGTCCACCCCAACTAAAATGGCCTTGGCTATCTCCGCTTCCGCTTTTTTTGACTCGGCAGGACGAATGCGGATATCGGCCGCCTCAATTTCTGTCCAAAGCATGTCGTCGGGGATGGCGTTTGCTTTATACGGGCCAAACAGATTAACGGAAAGTTCGTCATCAGATACTATGGTATCTAAAATACCCACCTGCATGGAAACAGGTTTCCCTTCCGATACGCCTATAGCGGCCATGGCATCCAATCGAAGATTTTTCAACGATTGTATATCCACTACCGAAAGTGTACTGTTTCCTCCGGGATGGGTGTGGATGCAACGTATACCGCTCAACCGCGATTCCGAACGGCGTTTTCGCAACGCCGGAAGTGTTACCCGGTCCTGTTCGCCTACGACAATGGTTTCGATCCGGCCAGAGCGGTCTATATATACCATGGCTTCCCGTCCGGTAAATTCGGTAAACAAAGCAAGAGTATCCAACATCTCTGTTGTACAAAACTGCTTGCGGTCTATTTCCATATCGTAGATGGTCTCTAATCGTTCGATATAAGAACGGCGGATGCCGTCTGTATTTCCGTGGACTTTTTGCATTGATTATTTCTCTTTTCTATTTGGATTAAGTAGAGTGATTAATAGCACTCTACAATCTCGCCCATATACAAACAATGGAAATCATCTTCATAAAACTTTTGTATATGGGCCGGAAGCAAAGCTCCGTCCAGAGGCTGTGCGGTATTTATTTTACATTCATAGTATAAATCACAGCCTTCAACCACGGGGCTTTTTACCGTTAGGGCCGGAACAAAATTAACTATTTTACTTTTGTCTATATCACGTCCGGACTGTGTACCACAAATCCCAAGCGCTTCTTTTAATTTTCCGTCAAACGGAACGCTGATAGTAAAACTGTCCGCATTGCTGTCCAACACTTGTTTAGTATACCTTTGCGGGCGCACTACGGTTATAAAGTGAGGCTTATTCCACATAAATCCAATAAATCCCCAGGAAATTGTCATAGTGTTTGTCGTATCGCCCCCACTAACTGTAAGGAAAGCCCCTGTAGATGATAGTTCCCTCATTCCTCTTTCCATATTATGAGTAAAATTTGTCATAAAATCATCCCTCTCTCATTTTTCTTCTGATTATATCAAATTTGTAAAGCTCCGGGGCATTTGATAAAGAATTTTTTAAGAACCTGTTTCAAATTCAATTCGCTGTATATTGCCAAATAAACGGATATAAGGTAAAATTCATAGATATAGTGTTACGAAATATAAAAACCTAAACACACAAATCTACTAGAGGGTGTATACAGGAAATTAATGGGGGAGCTTTTCGAGGCGATTTTTCGCCAATCGAGACAATTCCGACGACGCATACCCATACGGTACGCTAGGAGGAATTAACGAAGAGTGACGGAAAATCGTCCGAAATAGATTTCCATAAATTTCCTGTAGGCACCCTCAAAAAAAGGACATAAAACTATGGTGAAGATTGCGATTTTAGGATATGGCGTAGTCGGTTCGGGTATCCTACAGGTTCTTAAACAAAACCGTGTGCATATAGAAAGACAGGCCAGATGCAGCCTCGCGGTTAAGTATGTGTTAGATAAACGAGATTTTTCCGAGGAACTGGGCGCTTTATTTACCCGAGACTTTGAAACCATTTTAAACGATGACGAGGTCCAGATTGTTGCAGAGGTCATGGGCGGTGTACAACCGGCCTATGATTATGTCAAACAAGCGCTGTTGCGGGGCAAGCACGTATGTACTTCCAATAAAGAATTGGTAGCCAAACATGGTGCAGAGCTCCTTGCCATTGCAGAAGAACGGGATCTTAACTTTATGTTTGAAGCCAGTGTAGGCGGCGGTATCCCGGTGGTGCGGCCCATTAATCTGGCCTTAACCACCGACGAAATTATTGCGGTAGCCGGTATATTAAACGGAACTTCCAACTATATATTGACTCAGATGAATAACTTCGGCAAATCATACAACGAGGCTTTGGCCGAAGCTCAAAATTTAGGCTATGCCGAAAAAGACCCCACCGCCGACGTGGGAGGATTTGACGCTTGCCGTAAAATAGCAATCCTTCTCTCCTTGGCTACCGGTCAGCAAGTAGAGTTTGAGGACATACCCACCGAAGGCATAACCAATATCAGCCCGGCGGATTTTGCCTTTGCCCGCGCCTTTGGTTTTACACTAAAACCCATGGTCAGCGGCCGCATAAGCCCGAAGGGCGTCTCGGCATTATCCGCACCTATGCTGGTGCATCATAATCATCCGATCTCAACTGTGTCAGGGGTTTTTAACGGCGTGTTTGTACAGGCCAAAGCCACAGGTAATGTTATGTTTTACGGGCAAGGTGCAGGACAACTACCAACAGCCGGAGCCATAGTCAGTGATATGGTAGATATTGCAAAGCATCTGCATAGGCATATTATATATTCATGGTCTCCACAAAAAGCTCATGTCTTACCTCCCGATAGCTATGTCACACGCAGGCTGGTTCGCATATCTTGTGATAAACCGGAAGATTTATCACAAATCATTAAAGACAGTCCTATAATAGAATTGCCGGATTATCCCGGCCAAATGGCTTGGCTTACCCCACCCGAAAGTGAAGAAGCCACTTTAGCCAGCCTCAAAGATTTTAAAGTCAACAGCGTTATTAAAGTTTACGAGCCGTTGGAGGAAAATCTTGATTAAGATAAAAGTGCCTGCCACCACAGCCAATCTTGGCCCCGGCTTCGATTGTATCGGCATGGCACTGTCTATATATAACTATGTAAATGTTCAAGAAGGGACATCTGATGGTCAAGATTTAGTTGTCCATGGTGCCGACGGAGTTCCCGACGGGATGGATAATCTTATTTACAAAACAATTGCGGATTTTTTCTGCCAAGCCGGAAAAAAACTGCCTCCTTTAACCATATGGCAAGAGGATTATATACCTATGACTCGCGGTTTAGGCAGCAGTGCCGCATGCGTGGTGGCGGGACTGCTTGCCGCCAATGTTTTAGCCAAAACGGGACTTACCACAAAAGAACTTATCCAAATTGCCGCCCAAATCGAAGGACATCCGGACAATTCCACTCCGGCTTTGCTTGGGGGACTGGTGGTTGGGGCCATGACCGACGAGCGCCTGGAATATATCCGCGTTCCCAGACAAGGTTGGGAAAATTTGCGCTTTGCATTGTTAATACCTGATTTTGAACTGTCTACGGAAAAGGCCCGCTCGGTGTTGCCTGAGCATTATTCTCGAGAAGATGTGGTACATAACACCTCACGGGCCGCCCTGTTGATAGCATCACTTATATCCGGAGATTTCGAGAAGCTGTCTTATGCTTTAGATGACCGTATTCAT
>Ga0131853_10001122_pt1 | contig 48679 bp, 35 predicted proteins | sample TergutLab28metaG_FD_92764 | JGI IMG/M metagenome (GOLD analysis project Ga0131853, IMG submission 92764) | Labiotermes labralis P1 segment gut microbial communities from Petit-Saut dam, French Guiana - Lab288 P1 (version 2) (version 2) | ecosystem: Host-associated > Arthropoda: Insects >... | reverse complement strand
TTAGAGGCCGGGCCGGTAAACCAGCCCTTGTCCACAACAGGTTCTGGCTCACACGCACCTATGAAATGCCAGTTGCCGCCTACATATACTTCTACCCATGCGTGGTTGCTTTCGCTATGCGCCCACAGCGGTGTGTAAATTTGTCTTGCGGGTATGCCTACGCTACGTAGCGCGCTCACAGTAAATACACTTTCTTCGCCGCAACGGCCTTGGGTGTTTTTCATTGTGGTAAACGGTGACATTGTACGTGGTGTATTGCCGATGTAAGTAACTTTTTCCAAGCACCAGTAGTTGACAGCTATGGCCGCATCTTTGGCACTTAGGCCTTTGACACGGGGGAGCAATTCACCATAGAAAAAATCCCTGTTAAACTCCAGATTTTCGTTGTTTATACGGCACTGTAACACAAAGTTTAGGAATATTTCGTCGGGTACGGTTTCGCCGTATAGGTTTTGGGCGCGTATAGCTATTGCTTGTTTGATAACTTGTGTGTACAAATCCACTGGATAGCTGGCTATATCTGAAACAGGCATGAACGCGTAACAGAACTTATAGCAGATGGTCTCCTCCGGTGTAGATTTTTCTAGTACAGCAGCCACTTAGGTGGGTAGTAGAATGGCGGCGAAACGCGACTTAAACGCGTCATCTACCTGCTTTGTTACTTTTTCTGTAAACATTTTTAATCCTCCTTTATATTTCAACCCGGACCCGTGCGGTAAATTGGAAATTTGGATCTAGGCGCTCTTTTGTGGTTTCCATTAATGTGTTGCTGCACGATTCTACTATAATTTCATTTGTGCTGCCATTTATTTCTAAGATTACAGGGATGTTAAAGTCCACCATCTGACGATTTAGCAATACATAAATAGTACCGCTAACATATTCATCTGTATCTATGCGAACAATATTTGCTTCTCTATCGAATGATGCCCTTACTGCGCCATATCCTGCGCTGTTGTATGCCGCGCTTAGCCAGTAGAAGGACTCTACTGTACGCATATGCGCACGGGTACCCATATGCCATGCGATTTCTGACGGGATTGGCTCACGGGTATGCTGCTCTAGGAAGCGAACAGCGTTAGCGTCTACATATTCAATTTCAGAGTCTTCGCCGTCACGCCATGCAAACGGGTCTGCCCATATGCGCTGAGGTATGCTTGTAATGGAGTTGTCGGCAAAGTTATGAGGCATATTTACGTGAATATTAAGCACGAAGTTGTAGCCTAAGTCGCGTAGCTGTTCGCCAAAGTTTACGGTTTCACGGTGCCTGTCGAAGGCTGTATCACGTGCGCCGCATTGTAGGATAATAGGTGTATGCATGAAGTTGATTGGATTCACCCAATTGTGGTGCCCAGCAGACATACTAACCGCCGCAAACCGGTCCGCCATACGCGGAGTTATTCCATATACGCCATCGCCACCTGCGGAAAAGCCCATCAAAAATATGCGGTTTGGGTCCACGTCGTGAAATAGAATCATGTTTTCTATCAACCGGTCATATATGGGGAAAGACTCATAATTGAAATGTGTGTTCCAAGTGTCGCGCACACCACGAACCGCCACATGTACGCCTTCGTGTACACTCCAGCGGTAGTATGACTGCATATGCGCAAATTGTTGGTCGTTTACTTCGGGAAGCACGCCACCGCCGCCGTGTAGTGCTATAAATAGCGAACGGCCATTTTCCGGTTTTTCACCTATTACTACGTACTCGAAGCGCATTGTCACCTCACCAAAGGGGATTGCGCGGTTCTCCATCTCAGCAATGCGGTCAGGGTTATGGCGCTCACGTCGGGAGATGTCTGCCCATAGTTGGGCACGGGCAGTTTGTTCTTCTTCATAAGTTTGAAAATTAAGTACTGTTATTTCTTGATTTGGGTCGAATGGCTCTGGGTCATATGCTTCGGGGTCATACTGTGTTTCGGGGAGATCTGGTTCATAGCATTCCGGTCCGTTATTGTTGACTGTTTCTGTAGGTTGGTAATTTTCATTGTTTTCGTAGTCTTCATACGTTGTGGTCTCTTCGCCGTTGTTTTCATTGTCACCGCCATTTCCTCCGCATGCGGCTAAGCTTGTTAGCAAAAGACCTAACATGATGATTAAAATCACGGCTAAATTTAATTTGCCCTTCATGTCTTCATCCCTTTCATGAAATTTGCCTCTACTATACATAAAAACATGCAAGTTTACAAAGGTCAGGTATCACACAAAGAGCGGACGTAGATTAACTCATGGAGAAAGGCCGATTAATGATGATGAAAAAGGTTTCACCAAAGTATCAAAACCGGAAACGCAACGCCTTGATATGGAAAAGGTCAACATAGCTATGGTATGTATAAGCAATGACTAAGGCGAGTACGGTGAATAATTAAGCGAGTCATGCTACAATACTTACATAGAAATCAGGCAATTCATTGCTATCTGTATCACTTATTATTGATTAAGATACATAATAAACAACCAAAGGAGACCCCACATGCCAAACCGCAAAGCCACAATAATAGGCGCAGGCAGCACCTACACACCAGAACTAATCGAAGGCTTTATTACAAGCAATGACAGCCTAGGCGTTAATAATATCACCCTAATGGATATAGATGAAAACCGCCTAAACATACTAGGAAATCTGGCAAAACGCCAACTAAAAGCAGGCAACTTTTCCGGCACGGTTACAATGACTACAAACCTAAACCAAGCCCTAGACGGCGCAGCATTGGTATTCACCCAAGTGCGAGTAGGCAAGCTACCAGCACGCGTTTTGGATGAAAAAATCCCCCTAAAATATGGCTGTCTAGGCCAAGAAACCACAGGTGCTGGCGGGTTCATGAAAGCATTACGAACTGTGCCGGTAATAATGGACATAGCCACCAAAATGAAGCAGCTCTCCGAAAAAGACGCATGGCTTATCAATTTCACTAACCCATCAGGAATAATAGCCGAGGCACTTCTAAACCACACAGATACCAACACAGTAGGGCTATGCAACTGCGCAGTAAATATGGTAAAAGCAGTAGCCGATACAATAGGCACCACAGCCTTCGACTACGAATATGTAGGTCTCAACCACCTAAGCTGGATTACCTCTGTAATAAAGCACAACGAAAAAGACAATATTGTAACCACCCTTACCAGCAAAGCAGGTGCATCATATAAAAACATACCCGACATAGATTACGACCCAGCCTTGCTAATGGCAGTGCCGTATATCCCCACGTCATACCTAAGCTACTACTACATGCGAGAACAGCAAATCCAAATGTGCCTAGAAGCAGAAAAGACCCGCGGGGAAATTTGCATGGAACTAGAGAAACAGCTACTAACCCAATATTCGAACCCAAATCTGCATGTAAAACCCGAAGAGTTAAACGAACGCGGCGGCGCACTATACTCCACAGCGGCACTATCTGTTGCCGACGCAATAATCAACAACAAAAAAGAACTGCATGTTGTTGCCGCCAAAAACAACGGTGCAGTCCCTTTTATGGATGATAATGATGTTGTAGAAGTTTTGTGTGAACTAAGCGCCGCAGGTGCCGCTCCCCAAGCGATAAAAGAGTATAATGGCTATATCATAGCCACAATGCGGGCAGTAAAGGCATACGAAAAATTAACGGTTAGTGCCGCGCTTACAGGTTGCAGAGACACTGCGCTGGCAGCACTTTTGGCACATCCGCTTGTTGGGGATTTTTCCAAGGCCAAGCCAATGCTTGACGAAATGATTACAGCAAACAAAGAGTATTTGCCACAGTTTTGATGCCAAGGAGTTTAATCATCCTTCCCCCCGCGGCGTTGTTTTTTCACGCACTGCGATAACAGATACTCTATCTGCCCGTTTAGAGAACGGAACTCATCATCTGCCCAAGCAGTAAGCTCACGGTACAAGGACTCGGACAGCCGTAGCGGTATTTGTTTCTTTTTATCTGCCTTTAATGGCAGTTTTTTTTCATCTTCCATTTTAGTAGAGGGATCCACTGTTTATAATTGGCTGGGCTTCTGTATTTGAGCACAGCACTACCAGCAAATTGCTTACCATTGCGGCCTTCCGCTCTTCGTCAAGTTCTACTACATTGTCTTCCGCAAGACGCTTTAGTGCCATTTGTACAATGTCCACTGCGCCGTCTACTATAGTTTGTTTAGCATCTACAACAGCACTTGCTTGCTGCCTTTGCAGCATGGCCGCGGCAATTTCTGGTGCGTAGGACAGGTTAGTTATGCGTGCATCCAAAATCTCCATACCTGCTATAGAAACTTTTTCTTGAATATCGGCCATTAACTGCCTTACGATTTCTTCCGATGCGCTCCGAAGGCATTTGTCTTCGCCTTGTCCGTCTCGTGGCAAGTCATATGGGTAACGGCTTACTATCGCCCTTAACGACGAATCGCACTGGATGGATAAAAACTCTATGAAATTATCCACATTAAACATAGCCTTGGCGGTATCTACTATCCGCCATACCACTACAGTGTCTATTATCACAGGGTTGCCAAGCAAGTCGTTTATCCTTTGCTTGTCGTTGTTAAGCGTCTTGGCTTTTAGTGAAATCTTTCTGGCTGCGTGTGCCGCAAGCGCTTTTGAAATTTCATCTGTAGCGGTTACGGCCTTTGTGCTGGTGATATTTGCCGAGCCTGTACTAGGCTGGCCAACTTCGCTTTTAAACGCAGTCGAAAATGGGTTTACAAAGAAAAACCCGGGCCCACGAAGCGTTCCATTATACTTGCCAAAAAGCGTTAAAACCATGGCCTCTTGCGGGCGCAAAATACAAAGCCCGCCATAGAATAGCCACGTGGGGATAAGTAAGTACACAAACCCTATCACTAATAACACAACATTATCTGCCGCTCCGTCTACGAAGCCATAAATTATTGCTGCAATGGAACCTAGCATTAACAATGTGTTAATGATTAGGACAGGCATACCGGCTGTGCGCCACACAGCTTTTTCTACGATACTTACATTTGTTTTGCTGTCATTGATAGATTTCATAAAATCACCTCATATTCAATTTGATATCACAATGATACCAAATTGAATATGAGGTGTCAACCAGTTAATGTTATTTTAGTTTAATGTTTTTGTTTGATAATCGGGAAGCATTATTTTCCGGCCTTTTTCTATAAACTCCTTTATCCGCTCAAGCATACGTATATTTTCACTCGTATCTTCTTCGAATGTGCTCCCGCTAAAACACATCCGTAGCAATGCATTATCGTCAAGTTGCCCGTTTTCGATTTTGTTATATAGCATGCTTGTAGTCAACCTTATTAAATATTGCAAATAATTCTCATGTTCCTCGCCAATAAACAATTCAGCAGTTATCATTTCGCGGCAATCCCATATATGAGTGAGCTGCCTCGCCTGATGTAAAGCTTCTTCACGTGGCATATCATTTTTTTCTAGCACAAATAACGTAGGGCGCGTCACGGCTTTTATTTTTTCGTACTGTCTGTCACCCAATATATGGCGGCACATTTCGATAGCTTCTTCGCGATCCCCATGCTTGCCTCTTAATGCCAGCGCGACTGCAAGTGACCATTGCATTCCGACATTATGCGGGTAGGCTTTGCGTGCTTCTTGCAACATAACAATTAGTTCGCCATACTTCTTTTCTGCCATTAAGAAATGTGCTTTTTCGTAGAAATCTGCGGAGAAATACTCGCCGCGGATCTTCTCCATCCCCAATAACTCGTCGGTTGTGACATCAAAATAATTGGCCAGCATAGCAAGTGTTTGTATATCGGGCATGTTTTCACCCCGCTCCCATTTACTGACAGATTGGAACGATATATTCAAATACGCCGCCAGCTCTTCTTGCGTAACATTTTTCTTGTTGCGTAAACTCCTGATATTTTCCGCGATATAAGTTTGCATGTTATATCATCCTTTCGAAACAGAATATGCTGTATTCAGCGGCCACTAGTAAAGTCATTGTACCGCATAAGAAAGATATAACAATAACGCATATGTAGAATGGGATTCGCGCCTGCGGCGAGTTTTCGGTCTTGCGAAGCCAGCGTCTTTACCCCAAAATCAATTGGTCAATCCCAATAAAATATTGAGACTCCCGAATCATATGATGAATCACGGTTTGTGATGTCTGATTGTCGCGCACAGCTTTGCTATCGCTAAGCATCTCTGTCATAAGCGCGGCAAAATTCTGGCTTTGCTCTACACTTAACCTGATAAAATCCCGCATCTGCCTTTTTAACTCACGCGGCACCATTCCTTTAGACCGGGTAATGCTTGCGATATACTTCACCGCTTCGGCATTCATAGCGCCCAGATCTACGCCAAACTGCGCAAGTCTTTGCACATAATGCGGTTCCAGCCCCGGTGTTACAGCCGGTATCAGCCCCGCATGCTCCTTCTCCTGATGCTTCCAAAATTCAGCCTCATCTAAGGCTCGAGCTATGTTCTTTTCACCATAGTAGTATTGCATAGTATTCCCTCCTGTATTGGGTTAGAAATGCATTATTCTATGATGACACGAAGTAAAATATTCCGCATCACATTTCAAGCACAACAGTAAACGGTCCATCGTTAATAAGCTCCACCTGCATATCCGCGCCAAAACTTCCGCTGGACACATTAGCAAAATATGGCTTGGCTGTGGCAATAAAATATTCATATAAAGCTTCGGCCTTCCCCGGCAAGGCCGCATCTGTAAAACTAGGGCGGTTACCTTTACGGCAATCGGCATAAAGTGTGAACTGGGACACAACCAAAAGCTCACCACTTATATCCGTAATACTGCGGTTAGTCTTGCCTGCGTCATCGGCAAAGAGCCGCAGTTTTTTTATTTTCTCAATCATCTTATCGGCCACGGCCTCATCATCCATAACACCTATCCCCAACAGCACAACATACCCTTGACCGATCCGGCCAACAACCGTATCCCCTACCCTAACCGATGCCTTTGTCACTCTTTGTAACACAATTTTCATGATATCCTCCGTAAATAATGTTCACATTACTTGTAATTTCCATCACCGAGTGATAATATCAGGCCACGATAATCAAAACCGAATCGGGGCCGACAATATATGATACTCTACTACACACGCAGTCAAAAAACAAAAGTATTCGCGGAAGCGCTTCAAGAAATCTTGGATTTACCCCTATATGAACTAAAATCCGAATTGGATGATATGAAGGATTTGAAATTTATTTTCCGGGCGCTGGCATCAGTTTTTACAAGCAAGGAATGTTATGTCAATAATATTCCCGCAACCATACCAGAAGAAATTTACCTATGCGCGCCAATTTGGGGCGGACGCCTTGCCGCACCTGCAAGATATTTTCTAAAACATTCAGATTTAACGGGTACCAAAGTCAGCCTACTGCTGACAGCCTCAACGCCGGTTGAGAAATACAGGCTTCGTGCCTTAGAGGATTTATCACAAGTAAACTGTGCCCCGGGCGAGGCGTATATTTTAGCTACAGGCAAGGGCTCCCCTGAGAAAGACGTTGTTCTTGAGCATTTGCGCAAATTAATGCAAAGTGAATTATTATAGATGAACGATATATCAACATTTATGCAGTCCCGTTTTTCGGACTGCACAGTGCAGTCTCGCTCTTTGGACTGTGCAATGCAATCCAGTTCATTAGGCGGTTCAGTAGCTGCCCATACACTAGGCTGTAAGGTTAACCAGTGCGACACCGAAGCCTTGCTCACAAGGCTGGCAGATGTGGGCTTTACAATCTGTGATTTTAACCAACGGGCCGATATTTACATTATAAATACTTGCACCGTCACTCATACTGGAGACAAAAAATCTTTACAAATGATACGCCGTGCACGCAGGCAAAACCCAAAAGCATTGATAGCAGTATGTGGGTGCATGCCACGCGGGCAAGCCGATAGTTCCATCAAAATATCGGAAGCTGGGGCAGATTTCATCTTCGATACCCGCAAGCCTGAAGATTTATTGGAGAAATTAGGCGGACTTCATCCCGAACATACAGTTAAACACAGCATAACCGCCATCGAACGCACAAGGGCTTTTATAAAAATCCAAGACGGATGCGACCGCTTTTGCTCTTACTGCATAGTGCCATACACACGCGGCCAGCCAGCAAGCCGTCCACAAGCAGACATACTGGCTGAAGCCGAAACGCATCTTAAACATGGAACACAAGAAATTGTATTAACGGGTATACAAGTAGCCGCCTATGGCTATGATACGGACAGCGACGAATATACTCTGCCAAAGCTGATAAAACACTTAGCTGCTTTAGGCCCAAAGCGGCTACGGCTAAGCAGCATAGATCCATGGGCAATAACCGGTGCCTTTTTAGAAGCCGTTAGCGACTCACCCGCACTATGTTCCCATTTCCATCTGTCGCTGCAAAGCGGCAGCAACAAAACCTTAGCACGCATGAACAGGCGTTACACCACCGCAGACTACATGAACGCCGCCAACAATCTCAAAAACCTACGGCCAGACATGGCCCTAACTACAGACCTAATAGTAGGCTTCCCCGGTGAAAGCGATGATGATTTTACCCAAAGCGTACGATTCGCAAATGATATATGTTTCTCAAGGGTACATGTATTTGAATACTCCAAAAGAGCAGGCACACCAGCGGCAGATATGCCAAACCAAATACCCAGCCACATAAAATCCGCAAGAGGCGAAGAAATGAGGGCTCTAGCCAAAAGCCTGGAGCAGCAATTCCTACAATCGCAAATAGGCAAAACAATACCGGTTCTATTCGAATCCAACACTAAAAATGCTAACACATGGCAGGGTCACACAAGTAACTACTGCCAAGTAAAAGTTCAGGGTACAAACCTAGCCAACACCCTAAAATACGTACAAGTTACTGGCATCACAGGCAACACCCTAACCGGGACAATAAAACCGGCCACGTAAAATCCTGATTTATTACATTCCCGGTTTTGATTTAAAAGGAGGCAGCCATCAGCATGAACACACAAAAATATGATGCTTTCAAACGGGAGCAAAACGTCGAAGCCAAAGAGATACTTGAAACCGTATATTTGGCCTTAGACAAAAAAGGGTATAACCCAATGACGCAAATTGTTGGTTACATCTTGTCCGGTGATCCTACATACATCACCAGCCACGACAATGCACGCGCAATCATTGGCAGATTAGAGCGTGACGAACTGCTGGAAGAGTTAGTACGCGACTTTTTACGTGATGTGATTAAATAGTGAAACTCAAAACCCGCTATATCGGGCTGGACTATGGCGACAAAACCATAGGCGTAGCTTTAGGTTGCCCAGATGGCCATGTAGCTACAGGCTTAGAAACCATCCGCCGCGCCCAACCGGAAGCAATGCGTCCAAGCATCAACCGCCTAAGCGAGATTATTAAAGCCTACAGTATAACCCACATAATCCTCGGCCACCCCATCAATATGGATGGCAGTCTATCTTACCGTGCCGAAAAAACCCAAGTTTTTCGCGATAAACTTAAGCGAAATTTTAAATCCATTGAGATAATTCTATGGGACGAACGGCTAAGCACCCAAGCGGTGACAAAGGCTTTTTTCACCAATACGGCAGGCAAAAAGCAGCAAGAAACCTATAATTCCCACGTAAATGAAATGGCGGCAGTATATATATTGCAAGGATTTTTAGACAGCATGACTTCGTCATCCCGGGTTTGAATCCGTCATGATGAGGTATGCTTAATAATACAAAAGTATAAATATATTTTGGAGGTAACTATGGAAAACGAACAAAACCTGCCCGAAGATTTAGATAACATGGGCGATATCATCCTAATGACCGATGAGGACGGCAATGAGTACCAGCTACATGTACTGGCCACAAAAGAAGGCGAGAACTGTATCTATCTGCTAACCGCTCTGGCGGAAGATGATGAAGAAACATCCGAGGTCCTGCATTTCAAATGCGCCGCATTAGAATCAGAATCTGACTTCGATGCCGAGTCCGAAGAAGACGAAATGCCGCTAGAACTTGTAGACGAAACACACGAAGATTTCGAACGCGTGATGGAGCTGTTTAAAGCTGACTACGAAGCATTGGATATCATAATTGACGAGGAGGATTTCCCACTTGCCGGCCAAGAAGAATAAATTGAGAGTCTTTTCGCTGGGGGGCTTAGGCGAAATCGGAAAAAACATGACCGTACTTGAGTACGGCAACGATATAATCATAATCGACTGTGGTGTCGCATTTCCTCAAGATGAAATGCTGGGTATAGACTTAGTAATCCCCGATTTCACCTATCTAGCTCAAAATCAGAAAAAGATACGCGGCATGTTCCTTACCCACGCCCATGAGGACCATATCGGGACAGTGCCGTACTTCCTTAAGGAAGTAAACACAACAGTCCACGGCACTCGCCTAACACTTGGGCTGGTAGGCTTAAAGTTGAAAGAACACGGGCTGATGAGTGGTACAGACATGGTATGTATGACCCCCGGTGAAACCGTAACCGCAGGCTGTTTCAAGGTAGAGTTTATCCGCATAACCCACTCCGTCGCGGATTCGGTCGCAATAGCGGTTCATACGCCAGTGGGCATTGTTATCCACTCCGGTGACTTTAAAATCGACCATACCCCAATCCAAGGCGAACCCATGGACTTGCAGCGTTTTGCCGAACTTGGCAAAAAAGGCGTAAAACTCTTTTTATGCGAAAGCACCAACGTACTGGCCTCTGGTTATACCATGAGTGAGCGTACAATTGGCACTGTATTCGAGCAAGTATTCGAAAACTCACCAAATGAGCGGCTGATGGTAGCCATGTTCTCATCCAATATAGACCGTATACAGCAGGTGCTTAACTGCGCCGTACGATATAAACGCAAAGTACTGTTCATGGGCCGAAGCATGGTTAACGCAGTAAAAATTGCGATAGAACTAGGCTATTTGGACGTACCCGATGGGGTAATAATAGAGTTGTCTACGATGCGGAATTACACCCCAAACCAGCTGGTAATTGTAACCACCGGCAGTCAAGGCGAGCCAATGGCGGCCCTATCAAGAATGGCCGCCAGCGACCATAGACAGATAGATATAGTCCCCGGCGATAAAATCATGATAAGTGCCTCCCCTATCCCCGGCAACGAAAAGCTTATTTCCCGGGTTATAAACGACCTGATGAAACTGGGTGCAGAGGTATTATATGAAGGCTTGATGGAAGTCCATGTATCCGGCCATGCCAAACAGGAAGAGTTAAAATTAATGCACGCCCTAATAAGGCCGCAATACCTAATGCCGGTTCATGGTGAGTTTAGACACCTGAAGCACCATAAAGACCTTGCGGTTTCGATGGGAATGCCCAAAGAAAATATTTTCGTGATGGATATCGGCGATGTACTGGAAATTTCAGATAATGATGCCAAAATAAACGGCATTGTGCCTTCCGGCCAATTGCTGGTAGACGGCTTAGGGGTTGGGGATGTAGGCAACGTAGTACTACGCGACCGTAAGCACCTGTCCGAAGACGGGATGATAATTGTAGCCGTAGGCGTAAGTGTAGTAGACGGCTTCTGCCAGATTATTTCCGGGCCGGACATTATATCCAGAGGGTTCGTGTTTGTACGCGAATCCGATGATTTAATGCTGGACGCGAAAAATGTTGTTAGCGACACGTTGTATGAAATGGAGAAAAAAAATACTGCCGACAGGCAGTATATGAAGAATAAAATTAAGGATGATTTAAAGGAGTTTATCTGGCAGCGTACAAAAAGAAATCCGATGATTTTCCCAGTTTTGGTTGAGGCATAAGTAATAAGGCAGTCTAAAACGCCCTAACAATCATAGATGCCATAAACCACAACAGTATACAAGTAGCGATAGCGGCAACCATGATAATAATCCTGCCAACCGCTACTTTGCGGCGAGCAAGCTTTGCATAGGCCTTTGTCTGTGTGAGACTGTTCGCCGCTTTTTTATGTTCTTGTAAATCGAAGTCATCCTCGGCAAAGCTTTGCGTGTTTGCCGGTAAATTCTCTTGTTGCTTGTTTTGCATTGTAATCACACTCCATAAAGCTAATATACCATATGACTACCGCCGTTAATAGGGTTCCGGGCAGATTTAACATTTCCGTAATATCTTTTCATAATTTATTAATTTTTGCTTGATATTTTTTTTATGCTGTGTTAGTATACTTGTGTGTGTGACATAAAAATATTTCGCAAAGGACGTGAGTTCCATTGTTTCGCAAACATAACACACGCCCGAATGTCAAAAAAGTTAGCGCACTGGTCGACAAGAGGTCTCATAAACAACGTAAATATCTATCATTAATGCTGGTGCCTTCTTATAGTTCTGGCAGGACTCGCAGTTTGAGGATTCCCCGGCTTGTGTTCTTCTGCATTTTGGGCGTGATTTTCGCAGTATCGTCCATAACCGCCGGGCTGTGGATTAGCCGGCAGCGTTTTGCACAACAATATCAAGACACAAGAGAATACCTATATGATACCCAAAACCAGTTTGAAGCATTCCAAGACGAGACATTCGAAGAACAGCTTCGCATGCTGGAAGAAACCGTTAACCTAAACGAACAATTGTCGGACGCGGAGCGCCAAGCCCGTATAAATGAGTGGAGACTGCAACAAGAGCAGCAAACCGCACTAAACGAGTTAAAAATGCGGCTGGACGATCTGGAACAGATGATTCACGGGTTCGATGAGCAAAGACGGGCCGAGATAGAGGGGCTTAGTTCTAGACTTATTATCCCCCCGGTTGCTGCTATGTACAATCTTTTATTGCAATCACAGGAAAATTTATTATCCCAATCCATTTTACTTAATCCTCAAACACTATATCAGGATGATTACGTAGTGGCGGCAATGGTTGGATTTACTACTTTTTCAGATATAATAATTGATTCGCCGCCACCTTTAAACGAGGAAGCCCTTCACGAAAGGCTTGATATGCTGACGGCAGAACTTGAACTTCAAAAGGTTCTTCTAGAGGATTTACAGGCTCGTAAACGCAGCATGGACCCTCATCTTAGGAATTTCCCAACTATGTGGCCTATAAACGCTGAAATATCTTCACATTTTGGCTGGCGGCGTAACCCCTTTGGCGGTGGCAGCGAGTTTCACGGCGGTATAGACTTACGCTCTCCTACAGGTACGCCTATACGCGCGGCAGGTGGCGGGACGGTTATTTTTGATGGATGGCAAGGCGGTTATGGCAATACTGTAATCATTTGCCACGGTAATGGCTATACGACACTTTATGCCCATAACTCGGTAAACTTGGTAAGAGTAGGCCAACGGGTAGAGCGTGGTGAAGTAATTGCCCGTGTAGGTACAACAGGGCGTGTTACAGGCGCGCATGTACACTTTGAAGTAAGGATTAACGGCACCCGTGTTAACCCGCGCCCTTATATGATAGAGCGCTAAAACCAACCATACGTAAGAGAAAGGTGATTATATGTCACGTAGCCGTTTCGATGCTTCAACGGGTACAGTTATTGGAGAAGGATTTACGATACATGCCGCATCCCTAAGTGGGGCAGAGAATGGCTCAATGCGTGTAGACGGTAATGTAATAGGCAATATTGATATCAATGGCGTGCTGACTTTAAGCGACACCGGGTTTGTGGACGGTGATATCCTTGTAGACTCGGCACGTGTTGCTGGGCGCGTTCTTGGGAATATCCAGTGCAAGACTGCATTACATTTGACAGGTACAGCAGAAGTATTTGGCAATGTTTTAGCTGGTTCTCTTATCATTGATGATGGAGCTGTGTTGCATGGCATATGCCAGACCCAGAGTATGCCAAGTGTACCCAAATTAGCGATTGGATAGGTTATAGGGCCGTAAGGCGCTGCCCACCCTTCAGGATGCACGGGCGAGCAGTTCCACATAGTGGAACGACCAGCCCCACAAGCTTTTTGAAAAAGCTTGGCCTGCTACCTAAAAGGAAAACTTTAATCTTTAAAAGATAAGGGGCTGTCACGGGAGAAATCCTGAGACAGTCCTATTTTTGTGAAAAAGCGGAAGATGTGTTATTGACAGATTAACAATCTCCTTTAAGATATATAGTGCTGTAACGGAGTCTTAATATTATTTCCATGTACATATAGGTGACAAATGTATATAATAGAGCAAAAGACTCTGAATTTTTATTATTTTTCTGTTATCTAAGCAACAACGTTTTTGAAAATGCTAATTAAATGTTTGAAGGGAGCAGTGTAATGAATTACATAAACTTTAAAAGGCAAAATAGGCCCGGTATGGATGTGCGTGGGCGCTTTAAATATGTTTTGGCGCTTGTTTTAGTAATTATCATCGCATCCGCTGTGGTTTTTGCATTTAATGACAACTACATTGGAGATGACCAAAACCTGTATGCTGTTATTACTGTTAATAGGGGGCAGCCCATAGGAGATGTATTGCCTGTAGCACCGGAAATCATAGGTTACAGATTTTCTCACTGGTCTTTGTCACCGGATGGAGTACCCTTTGATTTTGAACAGTATATCTATGAAGAAGCGACGTTTTATGCTATCTGGCTTACCTTTAATGAATATACATACAGTACAGGAATTGACTATAATGAATATAGTTATTTAGCAGAGGCACCTTATCATGATTATGATACTATTACCGTAAGATTTATGTGGAACCGCGGTGGTATGTTGGCAAACGATGACAACTTTCCCGGCAATTTCTATGAATCGGGAGTTTATTATGATGCTTTGGATGAAGATTATACCTCTTACATTAATTATATAACTGATGACTATAATGATTACGATTATTCTTATGATGATTATTTCGCTTCTTACGAGAATTATGCATCCGAGGAAGACAATGAATCCGATATTTCCGAAGAACCATTTAATCCTATTGGTATTTACTATGCACTTGATATATCCGTTAACATAGACGTCGACGACAGGGGCAATGTATCACTTTATCCCAATCTGGCACACGGTATTATACTGGATGACGGAGTTATATATGTACGAATCCCACTTATGTTGGAACTAGGTAATATTGATATTAATCTGCCGTACGGTTGGACATATGAGCTTAATCACGAAGGTAGAGGCGCAGCAAGGGCAAACCTGGACAGTGAATACGACGAACTTCACGAACACGGCGCTATTGGGGATGCCCCCTTTGAATTAGGGCAAAGGACATACACCGTAATAACCTTTTATCACACATGGAATCAAGATAGCGGATATATTGGCATTATGCCTTTTTCCACGGTCGTTCTTTCGGGCATTACCTTTACAGTTGAGACGGTTGCTACTTCCTTTACCCCTCAGGACTGGAATGATGCCCTTTTACCTAACACGGCAGGCAATAACCGTTTAGTTATTGTACCCGCAAACGCTACTATCCCCGGGCAGGTTGCGCTTTCCGGTAACAGGCATATTATCATCGTGAGCGAAGGTACGAACCTCCAAGGTTCTATAGATGACCATATTTTCTCCGGCACCCCTTCAACCATAACCCACGATGGCGGTGCTGTAAGGTTTTTCACGGTTGCTAATACTACTACACTAACTTTAAGCCACATAACTTTAGACGGCAATATTCACCCCCCCACAACAACTAACCGCGGTGGGATTTTGGTTAACGCCGGCGGAAACCTACACATGCTTGATGGTAGCCGTATACAGCATAGCCGGGCTGCCAACGGCGGCGGCGTGGCTCTTTCCGGTGCCACCGGTGCCTTTACCATGAGCGGTAACGCAAGCTTAGTTAATAACTCGGCTGGTACTGCAGGTGGAGGTTTGCATATAAGCGGCGGTGCACGGCAGTCTTTCATATCCGGTAACAGCAGCATCTCTTATAATAACGCTCCTAACGGCGGCGGTGTTGCTATAACCTCTGCTTCTGCCAACAACCTTCCTCATCTAACAATGTCCGGCGATGCTACCATTTCTGGTAATACCGCAACTACAAGTGGCGGCGGTGTTAACATACTTACAACCAGTGGCGGACGGTTTCATATGGAGAGCGGTAGCATTACTGGCAACTTCGCCAATGGCACTGCAGCAACACAAGGCGGAGGCGGTGTCGCGATTGCTATTGGTACGGCTGCCGTAAATAGCGTATTTACCATGTCTGGAGGTAATATTTCAGGCAATACCGCTCAAAATGGCGGCGGGGTATTACTTGCCGCAGCTGGTGCAAGGTTTATCATGGATGGTGGAACCATAGGTGGTACAGCTCCCGGTTCCGTCAACACCGCTCATGTCAATGGCGGCGGCGTGGTGCTTGCAGCAAATAGTGCAAGGTTTTATATGGAAACTGGTGCTAACATAGTCGGCAACATCGCCAATGGAACAGGTGCAGCACAAGGCGGCGGCGGTGTGGCTATAACACATGGCACGGCTGCAGCTACCACTCACTTTACTTTGGAGGGCGGCAATATATCTGGCAACACTGCCCAAAACGGCGGCGGGGTAATGCTTGCCGCAGCCGGTGCCAGATTTAATATGGAAAACGGCACCATTGGAGGTACAGCCCCGGGTACAGGCAATATTGCCAATATAAGAGGTGGCGGTGTGGCCATCGTCACAAACAGCGGCCGGTTTTACATGGATGACGGCAGTATCTCCGGCAACCATGCCAATGGTGTATTAGCCGCCAATGGCGGTGGCGGTGTGTTTGTAGAAGGTGCAGCCAGTGCCTTTACTATGACCAATGGCTCAATTACACATAACAATGCCGTTATGAATGGTGGAGGTGTATTTGCCTCGGTCTTTTCTCATTTTCTATTTCTGCCGAATAATGCATACCCGCAGCTTAATATAGCTTCTTTGGCAATTTTTAATAATAACACAGCGCAAAACGGTAGTTCTAATCCACCTATAAACGCGCTTACAGCTACACAAATCCTAACAACTCAAGCTTCTAGCACATTTAATCACCCACTTAATAACTTGGACATCAACTTCTATAGCACCGAGGGTGACTGGTTATTACTCAATAGTGTAATTACCAACGGGGTAGACGTTACAAATATTGTAATACACCCAGAAGGTACCCCGGGGGTTTCTACCGGTCTTGCTGGTACGACCTTTAATTTTGTTATCTCACCGGGTAACGGCAGCACAATTACTACGGCCCCTATACCGGCGGCACCTGCCGCAGACCCACACAGGATTAATGTGACTAATAACACCATTATCATAGAAGCACGACCCGGCTCTAACATTGTATTAAATATGACGGCTCTTACAGCTCCAAATGCATCGGTAAACATAGGGCGGCACTTCCTTGTAGGCGCGAATGGCAATCTAACTTTGGGTGGGGGGGCTAGCTCGGGTAATTTAATCCTTAATGGAAATATCGGACTAGCGGCTACCGGGACCCGTGGTGGTATAAATATCAACGCCACTACAGGTGTGTTAACCTTAGCAGAAGGTGCTTCAATAATTAACAGCCGTGCTGCGAGCGGTGCGGTACAGCTTGGTTCAAACAGTTCAAGATTCTATATGACAGGCGGCAGTATTGTAGGCAATACTGCTACTACAAGTGGCGGCGGAGTAGCGATTACCACTGCAACGGCAGCCGCTAACAGTGTATTTACCATGACGGGTGGCAATATTTCAGGCAATAATGCCCCAAGTGGCGGAGGTGTTGCACTTGCCGCAATCGGTGCCAGATTTATTTTGGACGGAGGCACCATAGGGGGTACATTACCGGGCGAGGCCAATACTGCCACCACAAACGGAGGCGGTGTAGGATTTACTACAGGTAACGGTGCACGTATGTATATGGAAAGCGGTAGCATAGTCGGCAATTTTGCCAATGGAACCGGCGCAACACAAGGTGGCGGCGGAGTGGCTATTGCTTCTGGTGCCGCTACGGCTCCTAGCTATTTTACAATGCGAGGCGGAAATATTTCCGGCAACACCGCCAACCGCGGTGGCGGAGTAATTCTCACCACAGCCGGTGCAAGATTAATTATGGAAGACGGCACCATCGGCGGCATGGCTTTAGGCGCGGGAAATACAGCCAATATCAATGGTGGTGGGGTAGCAATCGTTTCAAACTCTGCAACATTTGTCATGGAAGACGGGGACATCTCTGGTAATTTTGCCAACGGCACACTAGTTGGAAACGGTGGTGGCGGGGTTTATATTACGGGGGCCGCCAATTTACTAAGCCATTTCACATTCGAAAACGGTACGATAAGAAATAACCACGCTGTTATGAACGGCGGCGGTATCTTTGCTGCGGCCTTTACTGTTGCGCGCTACTTACCACAGAATTCCTTCCCGCAACTGACTGTTGATGCGACAGCGGCATTTACAGGCAATACATCGGGGTTGGGAGGTTTTGATCCCCCCGCCAATGCAGTAGTAGCTACCAATATTAACATAACCAACCCGGCTCAAGTCTCAGGTCCTTTTGACCATCCTATTAATAACCTTGATATTAATTTTGGCCCTATTGTTCTTACAGACTGGAATTTATTAAGCAGCGTAATCAATAGCGGGATGGTAGATACAATTATTATACATCCAACCGATGCCACGGGCGTAACCCACGGTTGGGACGGCAATATATATAATTTGGTTATCTCTGACCCGGGCGGCGGCAGTATGATAACAACGACGAATATCTCAGGTACAACTAACCATGTTATAAACGTATCTGGGTCAGTTACGGTTCAAGCCGCATATGGCGCGGAAATAATTATACGTATGCCCTTGCCCAATGCCCCAAATACACCAAACGAAGAATTGTTTATAACCACATTGGCAGCACTTTCAAGGCATTTTCATATAATGAACGGTGCCGTGTTTGCTATAGGAGGAGGCCCCGGCTCAGGTACTCTTACCATTGATGGCAATGCCAGTTTTAATACCTCTGCCCGCGGCGGAATAACTGTTGCTGCAGGTGGGAGCCTTTTATTGCAGCAAGGCGGTGTTTTGTTTAATAACCGTGCTGCAATTGGTGGTGCGGTCAACGTAACAGGTACCGCAGCCCTTCCCGGTATGTTTAACATGACCGGAGGCAGTATCTTAAATAATTTTGCCAGTACTACTACTGTAGCATCTGGCGGTGCCGGGGTTGCACTTGTCGCAACCAATACGCATTTTACTTTGTCTGGCGGCACTATTTCCGGTAACGTGGCCACCACTAGCGGTGGCGGAGTAGCACTTACCGCCAATGGTGCAGTGTTTACAATGACCGGGGGCTATATATCCGGCAATAATGCAAACACAGCAAATGCTGCCGGAGGCGGCGGCGGGGTATTTATAGCGGCAGGCGCTGCCAGCCACTTTACGTTTGAAAACGGTACGATTCAAAATAACCATGCCAATTCTCACGGCGGCGGTATATTTACTACTGCGTTCTCGTATATGAACCCATTACCGGCAAACTCATATCCCCAATTGACTATTGAACCCAATGCGGTATTTGCCAACAATACCTCCAACAACGGCGGCTTTAACCCGCCTTCAAACGCTCTGGCGGCCACAGCTATTAATATAATTAACCCGGCTCATGTTTCCGGCGGCTTTTCTCACCCCCTTAACAATTTAGACATTAACTTTATCAATATTGAAGCGGACTGGTTTAGGTTAAACAGCATAATTAACGGTTTATTTGATGTTAATACGATTATCATACACCCGAAAGGTGCCCCTGGCATAAACCATGGGCAGGTGGGTTCGACATTCAATTTCGTTATTTCCGACCCGTATGATGACTTTACAATTTCCACGATTCATCTTCAGGGCGGGACATCTGACCATAATATCATTATAAACCGCCCAATTACGATTCAAGCAGCTACCGGTGCTAACATAACAATACGTATGCCATTACCAGGCGCGCCCAACACCCCGGATGAGGCTCCGTGGCTAACCACCTCGGCGGCACTTTCTAGGCACTTTATTATTAATGCCGGAGGTGAGCTGACTTTGGGCGGTGGCACGGGTACCATTACCCTTGACGGTAACGCAAATCTTAATACCTCAAACCGTGGCGGTGTAACAGTAAATGCAAACGGTGGGTTAGTGATGAATACAGGAGGTATTATATCCAATAACCGTTTAGCAACCGGTGGTGGTGTTTCACTTGCCGGTAACCCAGCGGTGCTTAACATGTCAGGCGGCAGTATTTCCAATAATTTTGCCACTAATGGCGCAGGGGTGGCTATTACCGCTAATGGTGGCCAAATTACTATGACAAGCGGCGATATCTCCAGCAACACAGCACTAGCTTTGGGTGGAGGGGTGCATCTTGCGGCGGGTGCCCTTAGCTTCTTCCATTTCCATGGTGGGGTGATTCAAAATAATCATGCTGCTGCCGACGGTGGTGGTATTTTTACCTTGACTCACACTTATCAAAATTCATTACCAACTGTTGGTGCGCCACATTTCCCACAATTAAGTGTTCAGGCACCAGCGCAATTTATTAATAATATCGCAGGCAACGGTGGCTTTACGCCGCCGGGTAATGCGGTAATGTATACAAACATTGACCCAGTGCCTAGCTCGGATGGGTTTGGGCATCCCCTTAATAACCTTGATATCAACTTTTTACCTAACGACTGGATACGGCTTAATACCATAATAAGCACAATGACGGCGATAACGCAGATAATTATTTACCCCGCGGGTACACCGGGCATAACCCCCGGCCCGGATGGTTCGGTTTATCATTTTGTTATTACCGACCCGGGTAACGGTAGCACTATCACCACTGTACCGGTGTTAAATGCGCCTGCTGCTGATTCTCATAGGATTAATGTGCTGCGTCAGGTGTCCATAGAAGCAGCTTCCGGTGCAAATATTACATTGGCCATGACGGCAAATGCAACACAAACCGGAGCTTTAAACATTGGGCGGCACTTTTATGCAGGCTTAAACAGTAACTTTACTTTAGGTGGCGGCTCTGCTTCAGGTAATCTTATCCTTAACGCTTTTGCTGCCAACCACACTGGGACTCGTGGCGGTGTTGTTATAAACAATGCCAACGGTCAATTTACTTTGAACGCAGGCGGAATAATATCCCATGGCCGTGCCGTAAGCGGCGGCGGTGTGGAATTACAGGTAAACGGCGCTCAATTTACCATGAATAGCGGCATGATTAACAACAATTTCTCGACCGGAACTACTATTGCCTCACAAGGCGGCGGCGGGATATCGGTAACAGGCGCTGACAGCCGTGTCACCATTTATAGTGGCGCGATATTAAATAACAATGCAGTAAGTAATGGAGGAGGTATTTTTGCTTCAGTATTCACTTATAGTAATCCATTACCGGCGGTTGGTGTGCCGCATTACCCACAGTTAAGGATTTATTCACCAACAATTTTTAATGGCAATGCATCGGCTCTTGGAATCGCTCCACCTCCGTCCAATGCAGCCGGTTACACAAATATTGAAAATACAGCAAGTTCCAGCGGGTTATCTCATGCGTTAAATAACTATGATATAAACTTTTTTGTTCTGGGTGCAGACTGGGCTAGGTTACACCGCTTGATTACTGAAGAAACTATGCCGTATATCATCATACATGAGGCAAATTCCGGTGTGACTCCCGGCTTAGAGTTACCGGGTGGCAATATATATAATTTTGTCATCACCGATCCATGTCCCTATGGCGAAGGGAGAACAATTACTACAGTTCACCTCCAAGGGGGAACATCCGCAGTAAATATCAATATAACAAACCGCACGGTTAACATTGCAGCTGCCGATGGCGCAAATATTATAATACGTATGCCGGTACCAAGTGCCTTAAATACGCCTGCGACAGCACCATGGATAACCACACAAAACGCTTTAGCACGGCATTTTACTATAGGTAGCGGTGGTAATTTAACTTTGGGTGGTATTGGCACTGGTACTCTTACTCTGGATGGCAATGCAAGTCTGATCCCTGGTACCGCAGCCGGCACCCCTCTTCGCGGAGGGATACAAATCAATGCAAGTGGACATCTTGAATTACAGGCAGGCGGTATTATAACCAATAACCGTGCTGGTATTGGTGGCGGGGTAGGGATAGCTAACTTTGGAGAGTTTACAATGACCGGCGGCACTATTTCTAACAATTCTGCCGTAGCAATAACAACCGGTTGGCAGGGCGGCGGCGGCGGCGTAGGGTTCACTTCTACGCAGCACGATGCTTTATTTACTATGTATGGCGGCAATATAATTAACAATAATGCAGGCCACGGTGGCGGCATGTGGGCTATGGGCGGTACTTTTATCATGCATAACGGAATGATTGCTGGCAACACTGCAGGGTATGGTACCGGTTCCCACTTTGTATCAAACGGAAATAACCGTCATGGTGCCGGTGGTGGCGTAATGGTTTGCTGTAGTGGCGATTTTATTATGCATAATGGCGTAGTCGAAGGTAATACAGCCCGTGTAGGCGGCGGCGTGTTTATGTCTCACCGTGGAAACAGCAATGACCCCGCGTGGCCCCCTGCTACATTAATTATGAGTGGCGGTTGCATTATCAATAATCATGCCACCGTATCACATCTTAACCCAAGTGATATCGACGTTCCTGGTGGCCCCGGTGCTACTCTTCTTGCCCCTGGTATCGGCCTACGTTTTGATGAAGATGGCGGCGGTGTATTTATTACCGAAAGCGGTGAATTTGTACTGCAAAACCCCGATCCTTCTATTGTTAACCCTCCACCTATCAATATCAGCGGTAACACCGCTGACAATCATGGCGGCGGCGTATACTGGGAAGTAGGATTGTGGGAAACAGACCAGCGTACCCAACCGGTTATAATATCCGGCAACACTGCCTTAAAAGATGGTGGCGGGATATTCACCGCATATGGTACTCTTGAGATGTTTGGTTATTGGGAAATAACTGATAATTCCGCAAACAGAGGCGGCGGAATATTTTTATCAGGTGATGCAAGCCCGTGCGATTGTTGTGATCCTGCGGTTTCATGGCATGTTGACTATGGCCCAGCGTATCTAATCATGCATGATGGCCTTATTTCGAACAACTGGTCATACACCAGCGGCGGCGGTGTGTATATATACCGGTACGCTGCGTTTTATATGCTTGACGGTGCCATTGACAATAATCATTCCGCAATCTTTGGCGGTGGGGTATATGTTTTAAACCCCGTCGAGGTCGAGGATGATGAAGAATACATTGCCCCATTTACTCCCCGTTTCCACGTAATGGGTGGCTCGGTTACAAGAAATACCGCCATATATGGAGGTGGGGTATACCTTATGTACAGGGCGCACTTGTTTGCGGACAATGTGACATTTGCAGGCAATATTGCCGAACGGATGGGTGGCGCTATTTTTACGGAACTTGTGGATTATGGATATAACTTGTCTGGTGAGGATGTGTCCCATGATATTCTGTTTCCCAGACCGCCTGTCAATGAGACATTTGTTGCCTTTAGCAACATAGTTACCACAGAAACGGTACGATTTAGAGGTGAGATCTATGTGTTTGATCCTGAACTTGATGATTATGTCCTTATGAATCGTGGTAACAGCGCGATTGCGCCTTTCCATGCGCCTTATAACGCGCGTGATATGCTAACCTATGACCAACCGGATGGGCAGGGTGGATTTGTCCCAGGAAATATACGGTGGCATCAGTGGGATCTGGCCAATCAATGGCATGAGTACCTTAGCATTCATATCCACCCGTTTAACAACTACGATATCAACTATGTACGCCCTGTTTATTTCTATAAAACCGATATGGGAGTTTATGATTTCCCAGCTACCATTAATAACCTTGAAGGTGCGGTGTTTAACCTTTATATGTGGGCGTTCTGTGATGACAAAGGCGATAACGATTGGATTTTCTATACTCAAGCCACAAGCGAAGCCAACGGGCGTGTAGCGCTGTTTGTCTTCCATGAAGGAGATTTCAAACTTAGAGAAGTATTCCCGCCGCCAGGTCCGGGCATGTCTATACTGCCGCCAGGGCATTGGTACTTATCATTGAGCATGGAGGATTTTGAAGTTGTTCCGAATCTGGGGATATTTGACCAACTGCTGTATATTGTTGACCCGCCACCCCAGACTTGCCCGTTAAACTTTGATTTCCCATTCGTACTTCTGGATAGGGAAACCGGGGGTACTATTGACTGCGAAGGCACACAGGAAGCCAGAATGCGCTGGCATGTAGGTAATGCCCCCATAAGGGCTTCGATGTACTTGCACAAAACAGGACAGGATATATTTGATAGAAACCCCACAATTGTTGAGGACATTGAAGATATACTGCGGGCAGGTGCAGTGTTTGCGCTATACCGCTACACCGGCGACGGGACTCCAGATGATGCAATGATGCCAGCATCCGGGTGGGTACGGACTCCGTTACGCACTAGTTCAAATGACCCGGATGACCCCATGTATTTTGGGTTGCTATTTAGGATGGACCAAAACACTAGTTATTACCAATTGGTAGAAGAAGTTGCCCCATTTGGTTACGCGGCTCCATTTGGCCAATGGCGCATCACACTAGAAGTTCTTGACCTCATTGTGGGAACCTATACCATTAGTGTGGAAACTGTGGGTGATGCACCGACCCTTACTCCCCTAGACGGTGAAGATGGTTATGTTTTTGCCTTGGGCAATAGAACAGACTTCGAATTACCTTTAACGGGTGGGTTTGGCTCACGGCATGGGGGTGCTTTAACGGCAGTAGGTATTGCACTTATTATTGGGGGTGGTACTTACTTGTTTGTAGCTAAAAAGAAAGCCCGTAGGGTTTCACTGTAGCAAATAAGGTTTAAACTAAAAATAATTACTGTGAACGAAAAGTATCATGTAATTAAATTAAAAGGGGCTGTCACGGGAGAAATTACCGTGACAGCCCCTTTGTTAAAGTTTTGGTCAAACTTTTTCAAAAGTTTGCGGGGGGTGGGGCAGCGCCCCACGGTTTTTATTCTTATCAACTTTGATAGCAAACTCGGTCATAGATTTGCGGAAGTATAGTGGTAGCAAATTGCGCTGCAGCTTTGGGTTTATGCGCTCCTTTATAGCTAAAGAATTGAAGAATGTTACCCACAGGTCTTGGATTTGGGCTTCGTTTGCGGTGTGCTGGACTTGGGCAGTCTTGGGTACATCGGTTATTACATATGTTTCGCCATTGTATACGGCTGCTAGGCCGCGTCTTTTATCGTGTATTATCCATGCTTGGTTCATCATGCGGTCGCTGAAATGCTCTGCAAGCATGGGCAGCACGTAGTTGGTTGGTTCGATAGGACAGTAGTATATCTGGCCCGCAGTTTCTTCGAAACGGCAAAAACCCTTTAGAAGATGGGTTTCACGCCCTACTTGCTTTGCTAGCTTTTGTACACGCAGTACGCAGTCTTCTTGCAAATGGTCGTTTATGGCACTACCGGTTTTAAAGCCCAGTATTGTATATCTAAACATCGCCATATACTTATCTTCACCATATGCCAAGTACGCACTTGCTATATAGTGCCAAGCTTCAGAGGAGATTTTTTTAGCTATGCCAGCCTGTACGCGAGCGGCTAGGGACGCGTCGGTTAGGACATGGTATTCCTCTGTATCTAGGGTTGGCTGATGGCAATCTTCTTCTTGGATAATTAAAGGCGACACATTTTCGTAGTAGTACGCGTGGATTATACATAGAAAACCCTCAAGGCTTCCGTCGAATAGTATCGCTACTTCCCTGCGGACTGGCCGGTCAGAAGTCCGAACTTCATGGATTTCTGACCCATTCGCACATGCGTCCCGGGCCGGCATTAGCTTGCATCCTCGATTGGAGGGAGGATTGGCAAGGGGCGGGCGTCATGAGTTAAGTGGAAGGGAGTTTGTGCGTTCGCGTCACTATGGGCCGGACTTTCCGCTGCTACAACGTTGCTAGCTTGCATGCCTTGGGCAGAGCCGGGAATAATAGACATATTGCCGTTATTTTGCGCCTCATCAAGAAGCAATTTCTGCCCGGCCAACGGCCCCTTCAAGGGTATCGCATCAGGCGCGATTTCAAATAAGCTTGGCTGAGTATATGTCCCACCAATGTAGTTTTCTGCCAGCCGCATCTCCAAAACCTGCGGGTCCCAAGGGTGCTTCTCCATCATCTTTCCGTTACAGGTTATAAAGAGCTTTGCACGTTTTAGCACCACGCCCATCTTTTTGAGATTAGCAAAATCGAGATTACCCACACGGCGGGCCGCGATAATTCTGCTGGCGGATTTCTGGCCTATGCCCGGTACCCTTAGCAGCATGAAGTAATCGGCGCGATTAACTTCTACTGGGAAATGGTCCAGATTTTTAAGCGCCCAGTGACATTTTGGGTCAAGGTGGAGGGTTAGGTTTTCATCTTTGTCGCGGAATAACTCACTTGCGGTAAAGCCGTAGAAGCGCAGCAGCCAGTCGGCTTGGTAAAGCCTATGCTCACGCACAAGCGGGGTGTCGCTTGTGGGCAGGTTGGCGTTAGTAGGGATATATGCGGAGTAGAATACACGCTTCATTGCATAGCCCTTGTATAACCCCTGCGCCAGATGTACGATTTGACTGTCGCTTTCCGGAGTTGCGCCTACGATTAGCTGGGTGCTTTGCCCCGCCGGTACAAAGGGGGTAGCATATTTGTACCGTATCAGTTCCTGTTTGGACTGCTGCATTCCGCTTTTTATGAAGCGCATTGGGGTTAGTATTCCCGGTTTAGTTTTCTCTGGTGCTAGGCGCAGCAGGCTGGTCTCGGATGGCAGTTCTATATTTGTACTCATGCGGTCGGCAAGGTGGCCAAGCCGCCATATCAAGGCTGGGTCCGCATCGGGGATAGCTTTTACGTGGATATAGCCGCCGAAGCTGTATTCTTCGCGTATATAGCGCAATGCCTCTATTAATAATTCCATTGTATAGTCCGGACTCTTGACTACGGCGGAACTTAGGAATAGGCCCTCGATGTAATTGCGGCGGTAGAACTGCATAGTAAGCTCCGCGACTTCGCGGGGGGTGAAGGCTGTGCGCGGGATATCGTTACTGCGGCGGTTAACGCAGTACTGGCAATCGTATTTGCAATTATTAGTTAGCAGCAGTTTTAATAATGATACGCATCGCCCGTCTGCCGTAAAACTGTGACAAATGCCACACGCTACAGCACTTCCTATTGTACCGCGCGAGCCTTTGCGGTCCACGCCGCTGGATGTACAGGCTACATCATACTTGGCCGCTTCTGTTAGGATCTTTAATTTCTCTTGCATGTCCATGTTTTAACCGTCCTTTTGTTCGCTGTTAATTAAAGGGTACCATTTTCTTAGAAAAATGCAAACAAATGCACGAAAAGTGTAAAGAAATTAGATTCAACCACAGATGCGCGAGGATGACCAGTAAACTTGACACTGCAATAGTCAAAATATATAATAGTAATAAAATAAGACTATCCTGCAACGGATGTCCTGTATATGAGGAGATTAACCTAATGTTAATGCAGCAAAGTAACAACAGTGAGAACGATTCGCAACAGTCACAACCGGTGCCGGCCCAACAGCCAGCATCATCAGAAAGTATAGCCCAAACCCCTTCATGGCAGCATCTGCTAAAATTCGCATTCCCTACAATTTTATCCATGATAATAATGAGTACATTTGGAATTGTAGACGGCATCTTTGTTTCAAGACTGATAGACCCGATTGCGCTGGCCCCAGTAAGTGTAATATGGCCATTCCTTTCATTTGCGCTTGCGATAGGCTTGATGCTTGGCGTAGGCGGTAACGCTATGATTGCCAAAAAGATTGGCGAAGGCCGTGTTAATGAAGGCCGCCAAAACTTTAGCCTAATATGCCTAGTTGCGTTAATCGTGGCTGTGGCTGTGATGGCTATTGGGCTGACTGTCCCGGATTTTATATTGGATATTTTGGGAACAGACGCATTTATCCGCGATATGGCGCTGGATTATTTACGGCCGTTGCTGTGGTTTATGCCGCCTATAATGCTGGGTATGGTGTTTCAACAGTTTTTGATAACTGTAGGCAAGGCCCATTATGGTGCTGTAACCTCACTATTGGGCGGGATTATAAGCGCAACGCTTAATTATGTATTTATACGCGTGCTGGATATGGGGATACAAGGTGCGGCCCTTGCTACATGCATTGGCTATACATTGTCTACAGTGGTGGGTTTGGTATATTTCACATTCGCGCGTAAAGGCAGCTTATATTTCACAGTACCCAAGTTGGATTTTATGGCACTGGGCAGGGCCTGTGTTAACGGCGCTTCCGAGATGGTGACAATGCTTGCGGGAAGCGTTACAACCGTACTTATGAACAATATACTGTTGGACTTGGGCGGTGCGCAGGCTCAGGCGGCAGCGGGTGTTATGTTTGCCGGTATGGGGATATTTTCGGCACTGTTTATCGGATATGCATCTGGCGTTGCGCCTATAATCAGTTATAATTACGGTAAAGGCGACAAGGCAAATCTTAAGCGCTCTTACTCCAACAGTTTACGGCTTATTGGCATACTTTCCGCGGCGGCTATCGGCTTGGCGTTTTTGTCAACCGATTTACTAATATGGGTTTACGATATCCCCACAGGTACAGACATGCATAACATGGCCGCTACAGGGTTTAGGTTTTTAGCTGCCGGGTTTATATTTATGGGCTTTAACACATTTGCATCTATGTTTTTTACGGCGCTCAACAATGGGATTGTTTCCTCGATATTGTCGCTGTTTAGGACTTTGATCTTTGTTTTTATAGCGTTTCTGACTCTGCCTGTGCTATTTGGCCTTACGGGCGCATGGGCGGCATGGCCCGTGGCAGAAGTCTTTGGAATTATTATGACGGTGCTTTTCTTTAAGGTAATGAGAAAAAGGTATGAGTACTAATGTCATATTAAGGAGGAATTTTATGCAGAACCCCATTATAACAATTAGCCGCGAATACGGCAGCGGCGGCCGTGATGTAGGAAGAATGATAGCAGAAGAGCTGGGCGTACCCGTCTTTGATAAGGAAATCATGCATATGGCAATAGAAAAAAGCGGCCTATCTGCCGATTTTATCGAAAAGCGCGGAGAGAGTATTTCGAATAAACTCTTGCTCAACATCAAGCGTCTTTCGCTTAGCGTGCCAAATACCCGCGTACCTTCCGGCTACAATTCGTATGCACTGGCCAGCACAAAAAAAAGACTTGATGAGGACCGGTTATTTCAAATTCAATCGTCTGTAATTGGCGAAATAGCGGCCCAAGGCGGGTGTGTAATTATCGGACGCTGTGCCGGTTATATATTACGGGATTGCTCAGGTTTGCTTTCGGTTTTTATCAGGGGTAATTTAGATGACAGGATAAAACGCACGATTGAAATATATAGCATGCCCGAAAAAAATGCCGCCGAAAATGTAAGAAAAATTGATAAGCACCGCGCTAACCATTACAAGTTGTATACAGGCCGGAAATGGGGGGCTGCGGAAAATTACGATTTAGTTGTTAATACTTCTTATTCGGGTATAGCCGGGGCTGCGGCTGTTATAAGGGCGATGCTTGCGTGCCGTTAAAATAGCCAAGGCAAATTATAAGGGGTCTTGTATGCATAACCACATTAATAATTCGCTGTATATGTGGCGTTATTACACTGTTAGCAAAGAAAAATATAATCACTGCTTAAAGGTGACTTTGGATGAAAACATTAATACGTTATCATTTTATAGTAAATCGCTTACCTTTATGCTTGGGTGCCTATCAATAGCTGTGGCAATTATGAATTATACCAATGTAGCGCCGTATCTGTCATATTACAGAGACAATGATAGATACCTTCATATAATGCTTATCTCTACCTGCATCGCTGCTGTAATAGCTATGTATTTTTCTCATATGTCTAGCCTTAACAAAAATCATGGAAAACGTATGGGCAATGTATCGATTTATGTACATATGGTTCTTTTTTATGCGTTTACAATTTTAAATGGTATTTATATGAGCGTGTGGTCTTCTCCTGATGCACCTGCGATAATTATTTTACTTCTCATTGCTTGCGCCAATTTTTTAGTTATTGCACCGCCACAATTTAACATGTTGTTAACCCTAAGTGCAACTGCCGCGCTTATTATATCTTCCATACTGTTAAACCCTGCAAGCATACTGATTGTAAATACTTTAAATGTTATCCCAGCAGCGGTAATAGGTATTATAATTCCATGGTATGTTAACATGCGCAGAATGCAGGGATTGTCTGTTTCATTAGAGCTAGAGCATGAACGCAAGCAGTTAACAGAGTTATATGCCAAAGAAAAAGATTTTTATTTCACACAGTGTCAAATAATGCAAGAATCAGTAGAGGCGGTAAAATCTGCAAAACATGATATTAAGATGCACTTGTTTGCGCTAAAAGAGTATATGGCTGAAAATAAAGCGGCAATGGCCTATTTAAACAGCTTGGTTGATGACATAAGCGAAAGCGATGCTTACAGCAATACAGGCAACTTAGCCGTTGACAGCGTAATCAATTTTAAACTTAAAAACGCCATTGACGATAATATAAAATTGAATATCAAGACAGCCCTCCACCGGACTATTAATGTAGAAGCAGTTGATATAGTAACAATATTAGGCAACCTCTTAGACAACGCCCTTGATGCTGTAGCTAAGGCAGACGAAAAAAGGATAGATGTAGCCATTTCATATAACAAAGGTGTACTTATTATACAGGTAGATAATACATTTGACGGTATAGTTAATTACTTACAATGTAAGGGTGATACCAAAAGAAATATAATCACGCGCAAAAATGGAGACAATCATGGGTATGGATTGAAGAATATAGCGAAATCGGTAGAAAAGTATAACGGTCATATGGAAATCAGCCACGATAGGAATGTTTTTACTGTGGAAATCATGCTTTATACAAGCGATATGTAGTACCGTAATCTACACCCCGCGCTTCTTTAATATGTCATGGAATGTTTTTCTGACATCTACACGCTTTGGCTGGCTGATGGGCAAAATTTTGCCATGTGATAAAATCATATGGTCATATTTTGCCTCTGCTACAAAGTCATAGTTAACCATAAATGAGGCATGGATATATATGAAGTCATAACGTTGTAATTGCTCTTCGTATAAATCTTTCATTGTGCCATAAAATTCTTCTTTTCTGCCGCTTATAAGATGCAGGATTATTTTCCGTTTAACACCTTGCAGGTAGACAATATCCTTGACCGGTACTTTATAGATATCATGGCCTTTTTTATATGTGAAATCCTTAACCCCTATCTCCGCAATTTTTACATATTTTTTAACAGCCTCTTCAACCACGCCGTGATTAAGCGGTTTAATCAAAAAATCGAAAGGGCGAACACTGAATAACTGCATGGAGTACTTCATTTCCCACGACATGTAGATAATCGAAACCATGTTATTATTGTATACATCGCGGATAAGCCTGCCAACGGCCACGCCGCTTAAATCATTCTGCGCAAACTCTATATCCAAGAAGATAAGATTATAGTGGGAACCTGATTCCATTTTCTTGCATAGTTCTTCTCCTGAGAAGTATATATCTATCTCATACTTCACATTTAGCCTATAAAGTATATCTATTAAGATATTTTCCAAATCTGCGCTTATCCTTTTTTCATCATCGCATATGGCTATAAACAGCGTCATTGGCAAGTTCACTCTCCTATCTTAGTTTTTAACAAATTTCCCTTAAAAAATTACTATTTCTCGCACGTTAATAATTTATTGATATTATAACATGGCTCTGGTCTTAGGTCTGGTTATTATGCAACATGGTTTATGGACAATTGTGATAAGACTAGGATATAGCATTATGCGAATGGGCGTAATAGTGTCACGTGCAAGATTGCCGCCCATATGCGAGTCATGGAGGTTTCAATGTTCTTAACAGTGGAATGCGACAACGCCATTAGGATTATCCGGGCGCTTACCAATAGGCCAAAATTATCAGTTAGTGAAATAGCCAAAGAAGAGCATATTTCCCACGCTTTTGTACAAAAAATACTTGCGCGGCTAATAAAAGCCAAATATGTAGGAAGTGAAAGAGGGCGAAATGGCGGGTATTATCTTGCCCGCCCCGCGAGTTCTATATCATTATGGGATATATACAGTGTAATTTCTCCTAACAAATACCTATGTGCATGCCTGTCTGAAGAAAATAACTGCCCTAATAAACCCGTAATCAGCAGCACTGCAAGGTACATAAGGAGATGGCCCGCATACATCAATTGCTGATTACTGAGTTTAGTAGTGTATCAATGGAAGAAATCGCTTTTTCATCCGATAGTGAAAAATCTATGGTATAATAATTATGGGTTAAAAAAATTTGAGGAGCAATTATTATATGGAATACATAGGAAGATCAAGGGCTAATAGAATAAATCTTGATAGCGCAGCCGCAAAAAAATTAGATGGAGATTTCTATGTTGAATTCAAGAAATTCTTTGATTTCTTGAAGCAGGAAGAAATAAACACACCATGGAAAACCATGGATAGCTATAATATGAAATATGAAGGCCGCATTATCGGAGGGATAACATTGCTTGGCGGGGATTGGGATGATGATGTTAATGACGCAAAAAACAATCTGCGTATTGGCATTGCTACCGCGGATGGAAACGGATATGACAAGTATTTGGAAGGGCAGCCACAGGAAATTATTGATTTGTTTATGAACCGGATAAATAATAAATGCAGCCAATGCCGCCCATCGTCCTCATGCGCGAAAGGCAAAGGAATTAGTATAACTGTATCCGGGAAAAGGCATAAGAATATATGCTGCCTTTCTAATGGTTTTCTTTTTAATAGTGTGGGCGGAAATATGCATGAGATGATCATGTTGAAACATGGCGGGATACCACAAGATGAAATGCCGGTCCTGCCTTTAGATACAGTAAAAGCTCTGATATTAGCGGCTAAAGAATATATTAAAAAGGCCTACCCGGCGCGTTAAAGGTTATATTCGGGCTGTTTATTCCCCCCTAAGCCTCCTGATAACATCTATGGCGGTATAATACCTGTCTACACTTACATAATGCGGTATGGAGTTACCGCTGCCAATGGCCACCCCGTGCCCCTTTTTGGCGCATGCGTTGTATGCAGCTGTCGTATATTCCACTATATCGCAGAGGGTAACATCGCAAAGGGCATCTGTATCTAGTCCGCCAAAATTCCCTATTTCATGCCCGTAGTCATCTATCCATTTAGAAAATGGCGCGATAGCGTCTTCATTTGAATGCTTGGCATTAATCCCGGCAGTAGCTATGATATCCCCCATTACATCAAAAATATTGCCACATGAATGCAATAAAAATGGCTTGCGATAGCTATGCACGATGTCCACCACGCGCTTATATTGCGGGATAATCAGCTGGCGGACATCTTCCGGCGGCAGCAATGTTGATGACTTGTAACCCAAGTCATCCCCCATACGGTACACGCAAAATATATCTCCAAACTCGGGCAAAAACCGTTCCCATACAGCGCACAGTACATCGCCTGCCTTTGCGAATAAATCTTCGTACAGTTTTCTATCATCTGCCAGTATAAAGCATAATTGCTCAAAACCTACAATATCCTGCACGCACTCAAAAACCCCATTGCCCACGCCCCCTACTGCCTGCATGCCCTCGGGCATACTGTCTCTCAGGGCTTTTAGGTATGGGGTGTAGGTATCATAGAATGTACTGACTATTCCGTCCCACGGATATTTTTCGAAATCTTCTCTGGTTTTTATCGCACCTTCTGACCAGCCCCCCAGTGCGCCGCTTCCGGGCATTACAGGGGTTACGCAACATTCATATGATACGGTATCGTATCCCATATCCCTAAAAAATCCGCAGAAATGTTGGAAATATTCCCGTTTTTCGGCATAATTGCCGCTGTGCAGGCCTGCGAATTTTTTGCCCGTGGCCTTCTCCATAAAAGAGTCGCCTATTATATGTTCGTACAGGGGTATCCTGTCAGATTTACGGTTTAGGGCCGCGTTTACTATATTATTATAATCTGGTTGAAACATAGCTAGCCTCCTTACCCGTAATGGGCTAATCTGCAATCACCACAAAGTGCATTATCAAAATAAATTTTGTTAGTTCTTAACCACAAAATTAACAATTCGCTTAGGAACATATACTGCACGTTGTATCTCAACATCATTAGAAAGGCAACTACGCGCTTGTTCAATTATCTCTTCTTCCGTTGCATCATTAGCAACGATGATGTTACGCCGAAGTTTGCCGTTTACTTGAACTGGGATGGTTATAGTGTCATTAACCATTTTTGATTCATCATACTGCGGCCATCCACTAAGGAATACACTTGTCTTTTCGCCAGACCTTTCCCATAATTCTTCACAAATATGAGGCGCGGCAGGTGCCATTAACTGGATGAAAACACGAACTGTCTCATGTAAAGTCTTGGTGTTGCGGTTGTAGTTTAGGTAACTTGATAATTGATTGCACAATGTCATCATTTTAGCTATTGCAGTATTAAACTTAAACGCATTGTAATCCGTGGTCATTCCTTTTATTGCTGTGTGAAGAGCTTGGTCGAGTTGCTTCTCTTGCTCACAATACTCATCACTGGGGGACTCCATATCAAAAACCTTTTCTGTATAGGCAATAAATCGGCGCATGAAATTAGCAACTCCACCTATCCCATCGTCACTCCAGGGTCCGCCATCAACATAGTTAAACCCAAACATTAGATACGAACGAAATACATCACAACCATATTTTTCGATATATTCGTCAGGCGATATAGTGTTGCCAAGAGATTTGCTCATCTTTGAGCCATCTGCACCTAAAATCGTACCCTCATGTAATAAAGACGCAAACGGTTCATCATAGGGTATAAACCCGAAATCACGAAGAGCCTTAAAAATAAACCTCGCATATATCAGGTGGAGGATGGAATGCTCGTTACCACCCACATATTTATCAACTGGGAACATTTTTCTTATAACATCTGGGTCGAAGGCAGCCTCGCTGTTATGTGGGTCAGGGTATCTAAGGTGATACCACGATGAACAAACAAACGTGTCCATTGTATCAACTTCACGTTGAGCAGGAATACCACACTTCGGACAGGGCGTTACTTTAAATTCTTCGCTATTTCCAAGTGGAGATTTGCCATCAGGTCTAAACTCCACATCGTATGGTAATAAAACTGGTAACTGTGATTCTTCAACAGGAACAACTCCACATTTATCGCAATGCACAATAGGTATGGGCGCACCCCAGTACCGTTGCCTAGAAATCAGCCAATCACGAAGTTTATAGGTGATTTTTGTGCATCCTGTACCTGTTTCTTCGAGCCTGTTTAATATAGCAGAGGACGCATCGCTATTATTAAGGCCATTAGCAAAGTCGGAATTTATATGCAAGCCGTCACCTTCCCATGCGGTTTGCGATAAATCGCCACCATCGATGACTGCTCTTATAGGAAGTTCAAACTTTTTCGCAAATAAATAATCTCTTTGGTCATGTGCAGGAACCGCCATGACAGCACCTGTGCCATAATTCACTAATACATAATCCGAAACCCAAACTGGTATATTTTCGCCATTTACTGGGTTTATCGCATATGCGCCAGTGAAAACACCAGTCTTATCCCTTGATGTTGAAAGGCGTTCTATTTCTGTCGAGAAACTCGCTTGTTTAACGTATTCACTAACCTTTTGACTTTGCTCAGTTGTTGTTACTGTATTAACCAATTCATGCTCTGGAGCAAGAACCAAATAAGTCACCCCAAATAAGGTGTCACATCTAGTCGTGAAAACATCAATAAGTTCACCTTTGCCTTGAACAGCAAAGGTAATTTGTGCACCTTCTGAACGACCAATCCAATTTCGCTGCTTCGCCTTTGTTTCGCTTGGCCAATCTAAGTCATCTAAGCAGTCGAGTAGCTCTTGGGCGTAGTCCGTTATCTTAAAAAACCATTGCTTCATGTTTTTTTGGATAACAAGAGTTCTACAACGCTCACACTTTCCACCTTCTGATTGTTCATTTGCCAATACCGTTTGACATTGAGGACACCAATTAACAGGTGCATTTTTCTGATATGCTAAATTGTTTTTATACAATTGCAAAAAAACCCACTGCGTCCACTTATAGTATTCGGGGTCAGAAGTTACTATTTCATGCTCCCAATCATATAAAGCTCCCATCGCTCGCAACTGCTGCCGCATTACACGAATGTTTTCATATGTGCTTTTTTCAGGGTGAGTATTCGTTTTTATCGCATAATTTTCAGCGGGGAGTCCAAAAGCATCAAACCCTGTTGGATGGAACACGTTATACCCTTGCATTTTCTTAAATTTTGCCCAACTATCAGTTAATCCAAAATTAAACCAGTGACCTACATGGAGTTTTGCTCCTGACGGGTATGCGAACATTTCCATGCAATAAAGTTTTTTCTCCATGTTATCTGGGTTGAATTTTGACAATTTTATTCTTTCCCAATAGTCTTGCCATTTTGCCTCTACCGCTTTGTAATCCATTTTTAATTACTCCTCTCCACATAAAATGCGCATATTTTATGTTTGTCCAAAGCAACAATGCTTCAATAAGCATAGAGTAACAAGCATTTATCCGTTGCCTAAAATTATTATATATATATGGTTTGTGTTGTGAAATTTCCTTGCCTATGCTCAATTAGTGAGTGGGATAAACTAGCCATGAGTTCCATACCAAGCCTATGTTCTCCGAAAGCGTTATTCATAATTTTCTTACCGCTGAAGAAAATCTCTAAAAATCTATACCTCGAATAAGAATTGAGGTCGTGGAAATCTCCGCCGTCCTTTGGCCAAAAATCTTTTACCGTGAAATTCTCATATACGCGACCGCCTATCATTTCTGAATTGCGAAATATATCAATATCAAAATGTGCTTGCCCACCTGTTTTATGAGGTTCTAAAAAATCATTACCTACCTCGCTAGATTGATAACTGTGGACTTTAATACTCATCAGGGGGCCAACTTGAATATCAACATTTTCGTGTCTGATACGCCCATTGCCCTTATAATGATTATCTTTTGTATTTATCCAGCCTCTTCGAGAAAACCCCAGCTGTGCTATTCCCAACCTTGCAAGCGCAAGTGTTCGTCCTTGTTTATTCAGTAATGAGACAAGGGCGACTATATTTTTATCACCAAATTCAGCATACATTTGAGGATTCAAGTCACTTTGGCTATAGTATGAAGGCATCTCGTAGCTATTAAATAACCTATGGTAATCCTCCAAAGTGATTATGCTTTGTTCATCATGCGTTGTGATAAAAGAAGATGCTATATTCATTTTGTCATATGCTTTATTCCCATGCAAAGAATTGGTTTGAATTATTCTAGAAAATAAATCAATAAAATGATACCCGCTATGAAATAATTTCCCATAACCATACATATAAGGGTGATTTTCATAAAACAAATCATGAGGCATCATCCAATTTCCATCACAATGGTCAATTGAAACCCCAGTTACTGGTATATCATACTTCTCTATTACAGAACGCAATGTTTCATCAATAAAATCATATGCAGGGTTACATCTTCGTTGACACATTATTTGACAATCTTTGGCTATCCCATTCTCCAGCCTAATCCGCATATCATTGTATTGTTGCATCATACGTTGAACATCTGTGTGTTCTTTCAAAGTGTTAGGTGCCAATATTGGCTTTTCCAATAGTATGCGTACTGGTAAATCAACAAATAAATCCATGTACATCATGTGAGCCTTTGGTTCGCTGTTGATTATAACGTGTGTGATGCCAAGTCTAATAGATTCTTGCATAAACTGATTACGAGTTTCATCTGGTAGCACATAATCGTCCTTATACTTATCATCCAAAAATAGGAGGGATGGCTTACACCAAAAAGACTCCACTTCGCTTTGCAGATAGTTTCGTTGGGATTCAAGTTCTATAATAGCAGCTAAATTTATCGCATTATTGCGCAAAAAAGGAAGGTGGTTTCGTATAGCATTTGGCCCATATCCAACTAACAAAACATTCACACCATTACCTCCTACAAAGTTACTTTCTCAATTCTCGGAAATGTGACTTGCCATACAGGGGCAATAGCTACTGCGATGATACACAAAGTTTACATTAAATATATCTCCATTAAATACCTTACTGCTTACGGTGACACGATTGCTACTTTCTGTATACCATATCAACTGGTTTATGTTGCAGTATATTATGTGCATATTCACCCTTGTCAAAGTTGATTTTAAGCACATCTAGTTTATCTAAAAATTCTTTTATAAATGATTGTGAGGCAAAAGGTGACATTGGGTAAGCCTTTTGCATACCAAGAAAAACATTTGTATTATTTACAGCAAAGGCATCTGTAGCGGTAAATACAAATGAAATTTTTTGATTCCTGCACAATTGCTCAACATAATATCCAAAATCTACATTGTATGATTTTATTTTTTCTGTTTCATCAAAAGAAAGCGAAAGCAGTTGCTGCAATTCAAGATGCTCATATTCGGGTGGCTTAACTATGAACAAAGCTGCAAGCCCCCTAGAGTTTGGATTAAGTAAGGTGATGCAGGGCTTCTCTGAAAACCCCGACCTCAAGCTGTCTATGTTTTCTAATAGCTTCGAGAATAACTCCCTATATCCGTTCATCCCAAGTGATTTTAATGCGGTTAGTGCTGCGATTGGCCCCCGGCCAGAACGAGTAAGTTCCAATGTGTACTCGAAAGGCGAATAGTTTCCATATTCAAGTTCACTAAAAGGGATTATTGATTTCTTTTCTCCCAACTTATACAGGTCATCTCTGTTTTTTACTATAAATAAACTTGAAATATAAGGAGTAAATCCAGTTTTATGGAAATCCACACCAAACGAATCGGCATATTCGAGCCCAGAAATATCCGTGTAAGTTTCTTTTATTTTTGATAATACATTTGGTGTAATGTTCAACGGATTATCATCAAAATCGTACCCTTTGAAGAATAACCACGCCCACCCAACCACGGCATCCACATGAATCATTGGTTGATAATTCAATCCGTGCTTCTGCACAATAATGTCACGCAACTCAGCAGCACCCTTAATGTCGTCTATCTCAAGTTCGACAGTGCTTCCTCCGGTTAAGTTAATTCCGAGGAAAATCATTCCTTCTTGAATCCTCGTCTCTATTTCATGCCGCGTTTTTACCAAATCAATCCTTCCAAAGTCATCACAAGGAATTTTAATGCACGAATTAAAGCCAAGTCCTAGCCATCCCGCAACTTCGTGATGGCATGGATGCCCTTTAACGGAAGTTACGAAAAAGTAACGATTCCCGGCCAACCCCTCTTTATCGGAGTTAGGGGATGCACGGTTGATGGAGCAACGCAAACCATATAAATTTGTTGATTTTCCGCCAAAGGTAAAAACTCCTGCGCTTTTTCTCCAATCCCAATTCGCTAGGTCACTTATATATTTAACAACCTCTAACTCAGAAGACATAGAAATTCCCGCATAATGGTCCTGCGAGAAATTTATGTTTAGCAAATCAGCGTAATTTGCCATTGCCGCCGCCAAAAGGTTAGCTGGGGGTATAACATTAAGCATCGTACCAGGATGTCCCCAGCGCGGTACGCCTTGAAACAGTTTTGCTGTATCAGCTATAACATCATCGATAGCCGTAGGGTTTTCGGGTAAAGTTTTGTCCTCTAAATATTTTTCATACTTCATGGCATCAACCATTCCGACAATCGGCCCAGCACCATCATTTATGTTGCTTTGATAATCATGGACTTGTTGCATATAGTTTTTCACTTTTTCTAAATCAGTGTTTCCTGAAGAAAAAAGATTTGCTAATTCCATACTGTACCTCCGCAAAACTTAATCACCTTTATGAGACGGGATAAACACTCACATACGGTGGAACATTCGGGTTGTCTTGGTAATATATCCAATCCGAGCAATCCCGGCAGGCACCAACAAATTCATGCTGGTCTAATTGCCTCATTAATTGCTCAAATCTTCCATTTTCCACAAGTCGCTCAATTGAATAATCATACTCTTGCAAGTTGCCGATGCTGTTCTTGCCAAAGAAATCTGCACAGCAAATAGTGACTTCATAATCACTTAGAATAATTAGGTTTTTCCTTAAACCTTTACACGCACTACGATTGCTCATTTGGAAGCCGTAATTTATGTTCAAATCTACATTAATGCTTTTAGCTCTGTTAGTAAACTGGTGAAGAGCAACATTTATGCCTTTACTGTGAAAAAAACTCTTAAATATACCGAATTTTTCTTCGTTTCCAGTATCAATGGCTACAGCTTGCAATTTAGTTGACGAACCTACTCGGTCTATGCACTGTTTAAGGTACAATAAATTCCCAATAACAGTTTGCAAATTATTATTGCCTCGAATTTTTTGATACTCTTCCTCGTCCAATGTCGCAACGGATACTACAACGTAATCTATCTTTGAAGAAGCCATTTTTTCGCAAGTTTCCTCGGTCAATAAAAACCCATTTGTGGAAATTTGAGTTTTTATGCCTTTTTCGTGCATGACATCTAATCTATCAAAAAACAATGGGTCTACCAACGGCTCACCATTAAAATCAACCCAAACACCATCTTTATGAAATAAGTTGCTATTAGTATTTATGATTTTTTGGAATTCAGGCATTCCCATCACGATATCTCGTGCGCGTTCAACGCATATTGGACATTTGTAGTTGCATCTTCCAGTTGTTTCAATGTATCTAATCGCAAACGGTTCTATCATACAATTCTTACCCCTTCCGACAACGGTTTTTGTTAACAAAATCAACAATATGCTTTATTGCTAGGTTTAAGCCGCTATCTAAATTTTCTTGATGATAATCTTCCGTTTCCCAAAAATTAACATTGCCTGGCATATCTGTGATTAATGCCCACGCTGTTAGCTGGTTATTGTTTCTTTTTGCAGCCCTTGCTAAAAATACAATCTCCATGTCTACAATATCGCAGTTCATAGATAAAGCTCTCTCACAATGTTCAGACGCTAGATCACCTAAAAGGCAGGGTGAATAACCACATCTAACCGATTGGAATAGCTTCGTTTCAATCAAACCATGATTTATGTCAGAGCCTTCCATTGCTTCGCTAACTTCTACTACAGAGCCAATAGTAAGAGAATTTCTTAACCCACCTGCAAATCCAAAAAAAAGCATTGGCACATCAGGGAGTGCATATAGCACGTCTTGAGACTGAACCCCTTGTGGCAAGCATATCAATAATCCAATATTTTTGCCTGACTCTACAATAAAAGTGCTTCGATAAAATCCGTTTATATTCTCAACATAAGAATCAGACAATCTTATACGCAGCGTATCGTAAATTGAAGGTATTGGTATAATCACGGCAAAAAGTACATTTTTAACATCGCAACCAAAAATCTTTGATTGAACCAAACTGAGGTCAAATTTCATAGACATCACCATCTACATTACACAATGTATCGAAACCCTTTTCGTCAAAACGAGCAATTATAGGGCATCCGTAACCACAATCAGTTTTATGTTTGCAGTCATAGCATTTGGACTTAGTTAAATCAAATATATCACTATCCAACTCATCTATAAGTGTAGCCGGGAAAATGGTTTCAGAAATGTCAACGCTAAATTTAGGCCACATTTTAGCTATCCATGAACATGGTGAAACCTTCCCACTTGCATTAATAAACACTAGCTTTCTACCAGCAGGGCATTGTTCCAAGCCAATACCTCCAGAATGCAATCTGTTTACCGTAGCAGTTACATTATGGAGTTTCGCTTTTTCAAAAATGTATTTCGTTATTTTGGCCCTTTCCGATGCAGAAAGAATATCACTTTGCAGACTGGAAGCTCTGCCCAATGGCACGAAAAAGTTAAGGACACTTCTATCAACTCCTTGCTTTGCCGTTACTTGGTAAAATTCATCCAAATGCTCAATTAAATCATCGCTAATCATTGTACTTGTTACAACCTTAGTACCCATGTTTTTCGCAAATGAAATAAAATCTAAAGCCCGCTCAAATGCCCCTGTTACCCCTCGAAAATTATCGTGATTTTGAGCGTTCCAAGAATCTAAGCTAACATGAAAAGCGTATATGTCTAAGTTGCGAAGTTTTTCTCTGTTCTTATTAGGCACATATCCGCTTGTAGCGACACAACAGTCGATGCCATACGAATTAGCTCTTTGCAATAAGGAAGGTAAATGTTCCCATAGCAATGGTTCCCCACCGGAAATATAAAGAACACGCACATTATTATTGTTCAAAATATCTAAAATTTTGAAGGCTTCCTCTTGATTGAGGCAATTGCCAATTGATTCCTGTTGAGATTCTCCCGAATCGCTACAACAATGAGGGCATCGCAACTGGCATATTTTTGTTACTTCCCAAACAGCGGTAATTCCTCGCTCGTCCATTTCGCCAAAAAGGCAAGGATTAGTCATTACATTTCGCCCCTTTTAACAATTTTTTCAATTAATAATAGGTCAACTGCACCTTTAGGCAAATCCACGATTCCATTGCACCATGAAACAATATCTGATATTGCCTTTTCAATTAAGGGTGGAGTTATAATGCACTCACGCAGGTCTATAATTTTTCCGAACCTTTGCAATCCGTCATATGGGCAACCGCCACCGCAACAAGCCAAAGCTACGCAATCGACACACTCTCCGATTCCTTGTTCAAAAAGACTAATCGGGCATTCATTATTCAGCCTGTCATTACTCACTTTTCCAAATACGTCATGGTCATCAATTTTTGAACATCGAACTATAGAACGGTCTGGCAATACCGTAGTTTGAGCAGTATGCAAGTCACAAGAAAATTTTTTGACTTTACCCTCATATAAAGGGCGCAGCCTCCACTCTAGTTGCATAATGTCAGTGCCAATCTCTTTTCTGTGTTCGTATATGGAAAGCAACGCATCTCTGTATTGTGTGGCAGTCACGAGTTCTGGGCAGTCACGATTCCAATGTGGCAAACTATACCCAATGCGTACTGGTTTGTATTTCTTGCTAAGTTCCGCTAATACTTCCACAGATTTGTTAATGTTGTTTGGTGAAGCGACCATGAAAAATCCAAATCTGAGCCCATATTCGCGCGCATTAGCTATTCCTTTTATAATGTCAGGGAACATATGCTTCCCATCTTTATACACTCTGTTAGAGTTATCTTCCTCACTAATTCCATCGGTGGATAAATACACCGTAAGCCGTGGGTACTTGGACAATTTTTGGGCAGCATCTTTAGTCATAAGTGTTCCATTTGTGCTAAAACTGACTGTACCAAGAAAATTTTCAAGAATGAAACACAAATCGTCAAGATATAGCATCGGTTCACCGCCAATTATGAAAATATGACGGATGCCATCAAACCAATCTTGACCTTTAAGCCATTTCCAAGTATCACGGATGTCCATAATATCGAATTTTTCTACTTCATTGCCAAAAACGATGCAGTAACTACAAGCTCCGTTGCACTGGTGAGTTATCTCCAATCGTAGACTTGCTAATGATGTATCATAATAATCTGGCTCGAATCCGTTATCCACTTCATCTACCCAAAAACGTGAAGCTGTTTTAGAATAATAAAGAGTTCTGTTGTTTAATAGTGAAAAACTCATGCTGCTCTTGTCCATATGTTCATCTCCTTCTATCATTTGTTTTTAGCCAAAATGACTCCGCTATCAACCAAAATGGTTTGTCCTGTCATTTTGCATGATTCTGAAACTAGATAATTCACTAAATCACTTACATCATCAGGCAAGATAATACCAAATGGCATTTTACTGTCGGTATCTGCCATCATTTCTTCAAGGACATCATCGTTTCCTATGTACTCTTTGATGAAATCTGTTTTGACAGCCGCAAGTGCGATGGTATTTACCTTTATGCGGATATCAAGTAGCTCGGTAGCGGATATGCGTGTCAGCATTTCAATTGCGGCCTTTGTTATAGCATACGGCGCACTTTTCTCTTGAACTAATGAGGTCTGCTCTGAACTAAAATTTACAATATTTCCATTGCCAGATCTTTTCAGCATAGGAACACTATGTTTAATCATTAAAAATGTTCCTGTTAGATTGACTCTCAGAATCTGCTCCCACTCATCTAACGGAAGTTCATCAATCCTATATCTGCCTGCGCGGCAAAAAATACCAGCAACATTTATCAAGTAATCTATATGGGAAGTTTTGCTATTAATTTTTGATAATGTCTGGATAATATCATTCTCGCTTCCAATATCGCAATTATACTCATCCTGTGCAAGTTCATCACTCCAGTTGTTGTCTAGCGAGAACACACGGACACCCTGCTCTTTGAATGATGCAGCAACAGATTTTCCTATGCCAGAAGCGGCTCCAGTAACTAAAGCGGTTTTTTGTTTCATATCAAAATCCCTCTCTTCAAATAAATACTAAATACTTAATTTTCAGAAAAATATTTTTTAAAGTCATCATATGCAAACCGTATACTCTCATATGGCTCTTTTATATATAGTAGCTTCATCAAAATATTTTTTTGTTCATCAGAAAGCCCTAGTTCACTCTGCCACGAACCTTTAACCTCGCCGGTATAACCGCTATACAGTATAATGAGAAGCATCTCACCCAAGCAAACATAATCAGATTCAAACCCATCCAAATCATCTGAGACATTACACGAAAACCCACAATCAACAATACTTATATCGCCATTGAAGTACAGTATGTTCTGAGGTCTAAATTCATTGTGCAAAATTTCTTTTTCATGCAAATAAACTGCAATTTCAAGAATTTGCGAATATATCTTGTAGGCATCATCTATCGAGAAAGATTTTTTTTCTTTATAAATCATATCTCTCAACGATGTACCCGGCATATACTCCATCACTAAACCGTTCAATTGTTTGCCACTTATCACTTCCAGCAGTTTAGGAATCTTGGGGTGGTCAATTTTTCTTAGCATTTTAATTTCTGAGTTGTAATCCGTTTTGCTCAAGAAAAACAATCTATTCTTTAGATATTTAATTGCTACAGGTTTTTTCTCGGAATTTTCAGCATAATAGCAAGTGGAAAATTTACCCTCACCAATTTTCCTTATAAATTTATAGTCGGAGGAGCGTAGCCTGCGAAATTTCAAATCTCTGTTAATAAGTTCATAAAAGAAGTTGGTCATTATAACTTTAGCTGTCTTAAAAGGATTGTCTTTTCTATTAAAATATCTGCTGCCAATTTCCTTACGCTCGTCAATACTTAGGCGTGTCATTCTTAGTGAATAAACCATATAAATCTCCCCTATAAGCTATTATTGAAAGATAAGTTTAGCGATAATGGCTTATAGTATCCATGCCCAGATAAGTGACTCTGGGCTATATCATCATCGTATATGCTCTTCCAATGCCTTCATCATGACAGACTCTTCTAATCCAAATAACTTGATTTTATCAAGCAAGAGATTCAGCCCGTCATCTAGAATCATCATATAATGTTGCGTTAGTGTGTAAATATCATCATGCTCAAATTTCACAGAGCGTATTTTACTTAAAAGGCTCTCGAAAATATTGAGGCATAAGTCTGAAAGATCTTTGTCAAGTTGCCAGAATCTTTCATCCCTTACTTCTTTACCCCTCTTAATGCTTGCGCCTACAATATGTTCAAGTTCTAGGACGTGAAGAAAGTTATTGCGAAAGATTTCATAAAAATAAAGCAACTTTGAACACGTTTCATCTTCACAATGATAGCCAGGTTTCAATTCGTAGTTTTCAATAGGCTTATTCACATCAAAAACTTGCTCCTTTAGTAAAATCAACTTGCTAAATAGGTGCTTCCATCTTACTCCATACTCAATCTCCTTTAAGAAATTGATATTTTCGCATATTGAATCATGGCTAGAAAACGGTGTTATCATTATAAAACCATACGAGTAACTGATTCTTAGATTCTTTAGAATCGAAACTGCTTTGATGGTTTCTTTGGCTGATATACCCTTGTTTAACTTATAGAGAACATTTTGGTCGCTGTTCTCTATCCCCAAATAAACCCCGACCAATCCATTCTCTTTTAACTCAATAAACATTTCTTCGCACACATCATTAACTCGACATTCTATCCGATAGTTGATTTGCTTACCCTTCAAGTGTTTAGATATGCTTGAAACACGCTCATTGTTTTTGCTACCACCGCCTAAGAAGTTGGCATCTATAAAGCGGATTTCTGTACATGATGGCAAACTTTCTTTTACATAATCTATTTCCGACAATAGGCAATCCAAATCTCTCGGAATCCAATTGCAATTATGTTCATAGTGAATAGAGCAAAACTTGCATCCACCGTAACAGCCCTTACTGCTTTCAGTGCAGATTATCCTATCCATCTCAAATGCCAGTGAAAGGTCGGGTCTGTAAATTGTGGAATATCGAAAGTTTTTTCCGCGCGGGTTATTTATATCTATGATTTTTGCAGTTCGGCTCGTTACCCCACTCTTCTCAAAATTTTCGGCATCTTCAAGTACCATACTTAAATTGAAAATATTACTTCCCTCAGCAACGCTGTTGACGTTTAGCTCTAAATATTTTTTTGCGTTCAAAGTAGGCCCTGCACCACCAACCGTTATATAGGCCGCTGGGTTGAGTTTCAGCAAATTAGCTATAACTTCTTTTGCTTTTTCAATTGCACTTTCATCATAGTCCATTATTGAAATTCCAGCGAAATCAAACTCGCCAATCCGACCAACAAGTTCATCAATACTCCATTGATGAATCAAACAGTCATATATGGCAACATCAATTTTGTTGGGTATAAGGCATTGTGCTATAGAAGCTAAAGACAAAGAATCTCCGAACATGAAGTTGCTTCGATAGCTGTCTGGAATGGGCAGGTTTATTAATACAGCTTTATTGGGCATCTCATTTCACCTCGTTAATCTAACTCACGCATTTTTCCACCAGTATCGTCTCATATGTGAATGTCCCACAACTTAAGCTATTCGGAACACAAGATAATTTCCAAAAATTCACAGCGTCTCCTTGTCATGTGAATTTTTGAAAAATGCTTCTGTTCCGAAAAAAATCTCGTAAACTCAAGCCTTGCTATCATACAGAATATTATTACATGCTATATCCGCATTTGCAAGAAACGTTTTCTGAATTTGTGGCGTTCCGTGCCGTGATTGTCGTGCCGAACTTCGTGTCGCTTATTTCAATGCTCTGCTTTAAGCCAAGTCATTGACCCTTTTGGCGCAAGCTTGTATTCACATTTCCTACGGCTTTCATAGCTGTTTTCCTTCTTCCGCTGTGATGGTGTGTGCTGCTAAGGATTTTCGATTTTTGCAGGAGCGAAGCGCCAGTTTCAATAAATACTTCGTACTGCTCATCCGTGATGGTTTATTGTCTCGCAATCGACCCTTAATTTGGCATGATTCTTCGGTTCATTTTATATTGTGACATAAAGTAATGGTAATATAGAAAACCACGCACAAAGGCGCTATTTTTCTCTGTGCGTGGTTTTCTTTAATTATTTTATTTAATGCTAAGCTTAATCCACAAACTCCGGAGACTTCAATATCCCGGTTGGCTTTGTACGATACTCATAGCACCACCACGCGCCACCGGTACGCCATGCGTCCGGGCCGTGCCAGTGATGGGTTTCGTTGGAGTTATGCAACGCGCCGAAGGTATTTAATCTGTTGCCATAGGCAGTAATCTCAACCTCATGCCAGCCTTCGGGCAATAGACCTAAATCCAGCATATATGGCGCGTACGCTACACGCCCTACCCTTTCGCCATCTAGCTTAACAGAAAGCAACGGGCTTCTAAAATGCGTAGCGTTTAACTTAGCCGCACCACCGCGTGAGTAAACTTTACATGCGTAAGACACATTCCCACCATAGAACGGCAAACCCATGAACCGAATATCGCCAAAAGGCAGCACCTCAGGGTACGCGACAACAGTAGCAAAACGCCCTTTAAGTTCCACGCCAAACGGCCCCAGTAGGAAGCAGTTCTCAACATTTGTGCGCTTTTCGAAGGGGATTTCCAGAATCAGTTCGTTACTACCAGCTTTTAACCCATCAAGCGGCACGGTTTCAATTGCGCGGTCTACATAGTAGCCATTTGTAGCAGCGTTTACATTTTCGCCGTTCCATGTGATCTTTGTATCGGTCCGGTCTTCAAGGGCCAGCTGCACATCGTCCAGTGCAATTTGTGAGTTAATATTAAACCGCAGCCGTAAAACATTGCCAGACGCATCTTGCTTTTCAAGTGTCCAAGGCTGTACCAGCGACTGCATGCGCAGCGGATAGCCCAGCGTTTCGCGGAACTTATTGTCTATACGTAGTACTTCCTCTTGTGGCTGCCATTCGCCGCCATTCATAGAAAATTCTGCTATATCTAGCACCAGCACATTTGGCTCGCTTAACTTGAAGCTATGGGGCATTAGCATTTGTGTTTTTTGGGGGCGGTTTTGTGCGGCTTTTTCACAGACAGGCAGGCATTCGCTGGTTAAATTTTCGTCCTCGTTATCCTCTTTCGGCTCAAGCTTTAACAAAAGACTATCGTGGGCATACATATATTGCCGTATGATTGTCTCGCCGTTTGTATACTCCGCGCTTATGGGATTTATACTACCATCCATGGTGTTGTATAGCACAGGCTCAAACTGCCCTTTTATATTAATGGTAACATTCTCACTGTGTGGGAGGTCATTGTTGCCGGGCTTTGTACCATTGCATATAAACAGCCAGCGGTCAGGGCCATCTTGCCGTAGTTGATATATCAGCCAGTCGGCACGGCTGCCGTTTTCACGCCATGCCGCAATTTCGCGATAATCCTCCA
>Ga0131853_10001120_pt1 | contig 48730 bp, 43 predicted proteins | sample TergutLab28metaG_FD_92764 | JGI IMG/M metagenome (GOLD analysis project Ga0131853, IMG submission 92764) | Labiotermes labralis P1 segment gut microbial communities from Petit-Saut dam, French Guiana - Lab288 P1 (version 2) (version 2) | ecosystem: Host-associated > Arthropoda: Insects >... | reverse complement strand
CGCGCAAAAGTTTGGCAGATGGCTGTGGATTTTTGTAAAAACCACAAAAATCTTACGCCCCTGCACTTTTCGACTACCGCTTGTGAAAAATCACACAAGCGAAGTCTCAAATGCTGGATTGGCAAGGACTGGTCCTTGCCGCGCCGCGCGCGCCCGCGCAATCCCCCCAGAGCCTTGCTCTGAATAAAGGGTTTTTAGGGCAAAGCCCTAAAAACTATGCGGCGTTCGCCGCACGGTCTAAGACGCAACGCGCCTTAACCCCGCGCCCGTAGGGCGCATTGGAAAGGAGCAAAAAAATGCTAATCGACATCATCATAATCGCGCTTATCGCATTTATGACGTTTAACGGATTCCGCCGCGGATTAATTTTGTCAGTGATCCGCCTACTATCTTGGATTATCTCCATCGCGCTCGTTTGGTTCGCGTATCCGCATATCGCAAGGATTTTCGGCGGAAATTTGATTGTCAATCTTCTTATAATTCTCGGGTTGTTTATTTTATGCAAAGTTTTGCTTATGTTCGTCGCGCGGGCATTAAAAGTTGTGACACGCTTGCCGGTTATCAAGCAACTAAACGCGCTTGGCGGCGGGGTTTTCGGATTTTTGCAGGGCGCGCTGATTGTACTTTTCGTATTCGCGATATTCAATCTCGCCTCTCTTCCGATTATCAACCTTGCAATGCCGGAACAATTCGCGACGATTCGTGACGCGATTGAAAGTTCAAATATCGGAAGTTTCATGTATAACAATAATTTTGTGGAAAATATGTTCGGATTTTGGAACAATTAAAATTTAGGATGTGTAAAAATGGAAGTTAGCGAACTTCAAGGCAAAAAAATCGGTGATATTCAAGCGTTGGCAAAAGCTGCCGGCGTTAAAAGTGTGACCAAATATAAGAAAAGCGAACTGATTGATATGATTGTTGCCGCGATTAAAGCGGAGCCTGACGTATCTGTCGAAACTGTTGAACCTATTGAATCTATTGAGCCTGTTAAAACTCCCGAAGCTACGGCAGCGCCGCAACCGGAACGCGAAACCAAAATAATGGACGGAGTTTTGGAAATTCTGCCCGACGGATTCGGATTCTTACGGTGTAATAACTACCAAACCGGCGAAAATGACGTTTACGTCTCGCCGCACCATATTCAACGATTTAAACTTCGAACCGGCGATTTTATCGTCGGAAACACGCGTATGAAAAGAGAGGGCGAGCGTTTCGCCGGACTTTTGTATATCCAAACGGTGAACGGCGACTCGGTTGACTCGCTATTCGGCAGAAAATCCTTCGACGACCTAACGCCGATTTATCCGAACGAGCGATTGCGCATGGAAACCGATTCGCGTTCCCTTTCAATGCGGTTGATTGACTTAATCGCGCCAATCGGAAAAGGGCAACGCGGAATCATCGTCGCGCCCCCAAAAGCGGGGAAAACGACGCTTCTTAAAACCATCGCGAACAGCATTACGAAAAATCATCCGGAAGTAAACTTAATCGTACTTCTGATCGACGAACGCCCCGAGGAAGTTACCGATATGCAACGGAGTATCAAGGGCGACGTTATATATTCCACGTTCGATCAAGAGCCGGAGAATCACTGCAAAGTTACCGAAATCGTGTTAGAGCGGGCAAAGCGGCTTGTCGAGCATAAAAAAGATGTTGTGATTTTGCTGGACAGCATAACGCGCCTGTCCCGCGCATATAATTTAACCATATCGCCGACCGGGCGGACGCTTTCAGGCGGACTTGATCCCGGCGCGCTTTATCGTCCGAAACGATTCTTCGGCGCGGCGCGTAAAATCGAGGAAGGCGGAAGCTTGACAATCCTCGGAACCGCGTTAATCGAAACGGGAAGTCGAATGGACGACGTGATTTTCGAAGAATTTAAAGGCACCGGCAATATGGAAGTTCATCTTGACCGAAAATTGCAGGAAAAACGCATATTCCCCGCGATCGACATATCCAAATCAGGAACACGTAAAGAAGAATTGCTATACTCGCGGGAAGAGCTTGAAACCATGTGGATGATACGCAAATCATTGGCGAATCATAGTACGGTTGAAACAACCGAAACGATCATAAATTGGATGTTAAGAACTAAAAGCAACCAAGAATTTATACAAAATATCGGAAAAGTTTTCGAGTAAGATTGCGTGAAATCACGCAATTTGACGCAAACTTATTTGTTGGAAAGGGTGGGGAAGGACTTGGCAGAGGTTGCGGTTACCAAAACAAACCCGAAAAAGCGAAGAAAAACAGTAAGAATAGTAGTTTTAATACTATGTTCGGCGATTATTTTGGCGATTGTCGGAATGGGTGTTTACGTTAACGGATATGAAAATATTTTTCCGAACGTATCGGTAGCGGGTATAAATATCGGCGGACTTTCAGCGGTCGAGGCGCAGGCTGAGCTTGAACGCCTATTTGACGACGAGTTAAACTCGAAAGCGATTACAATCACCACCGACGATGCAAGCGTAACCTACAACGGCGAAGAATTGGGCATTCGTATTGACTTTGAACAGTCTGTGCGAAACGCGTTCGACGTCGGACGCGGTGGAAATATTTTCTCACGAACACATCAGTTTGTTGCCGCGCGGCTTTTCCCAAGAGATATTCCGCTTGAAGTGTCAGCGCACGACGATACGGTTGAGCGTTTGATTTTGCAGCTTACTCGCGGGCGGGAAATCGCGCCTGTGATGCCGAGTTTTGATATAAGCGGCAATGTTTTGACGATAAGACGCGGCGAACCAGGGTATATTATAGACAGAAACTTGGCGAGAGAGAGAATCGAGCAGGTTTTCGGGTTTAATTCCGGCGAGGAAGTTGAACTTAACATTGAATACGTTCCAGCGGGCGAGTTTGGCTTGGACGAACTTTATCGCATGCTGACCGCGGCGGCGATTGACGCTTATTTTACCAAAAACGAGTACAATCAAGTGATAATCGCGCCCGAACGACCGCAAGTGGTAATCGCGCGGGACGAATTGGAAGAAGCGCTTTACAACGCGCCGAACGTGACGCAACTTACCGTTCGCACGATTTACCCCACGAGAACAAGAGAATATTTATACGCTTTGCTTTTCCGCGACGTGCTTTCGAGTTATACCACATTTTTTAACGCCAATGACGTCGGGCGTTCAAGCAACGTGCGGCTTGCGACGAGCAATATCAATCATTCGCAACTGCTTTCCGGCGAAGAATTTTCTTACGACATTACGGTTGGGCCTCGAACGCCGCAAGCGGGGTTTCGTGAAGCGAATATATTTATCGGAAACAGGATAGAAACAGGCTTTGGCGGCGGGATTTGCCAGCCGTCGTCAACCCTTTACGCTGCGATTTTGTACGCGAATTTGGAAGTGGTCGAGCGGCATAATCACTCGCTCCCTGTCGGATATATCCGCCACGGAATCGACGCGGCGGTTGCGCGCGGGGTTATCGACCTTCGGTTTTTAAATAGCACCGATTATCCCATAAAAATTGTGGCGACAAGCACGGCTAACAGCGTTACGATACAGCTTGTCGGAACGCAAACGGTTGAAAATCAAGTTGTGCGAATCGAGAATTTCACCCACAGCCCGACACAACCGAGAGTTGTGACGCAACATAGCAGTTATATTCCTGTTGGAACGCGTCGCGTCGAGCAAGCAGGATCGGGCGGTTTTTCGGTAAGATCGTATAGAATTGTGACCGTCGCGGGCGTTGAGCAATCGAGAGAATTCTTGCACGTAAGCCGTTATCAGCCAATGGACAGAATATATGTAATCAACCCTGTGGATAGATACAGAGATTGGAGTATTCCCGTTGAATCGCCGCCTTATTACGATGAAAACGGCGAAACTTTACCTCCGACCGAGCCGGACAACCAGCCCGGCGTCGGTGGAGATGACTTGCCGGATGTGTATATCCCGTCCGAGCCTAACGAACCTGCTGTTCCGAACGAGCCGGAACCGATATTGTATTCTTATTGACGATAAAATTTATAGGAAGTATGCAAATGGACATCATAACTATCATGCTAATCGCGCTTGGGCTGTCTATGGACGCATTTGCGGTGGCGACGTGCCAAGGATTACGAAAAAGCAATATCACATTCGCGTTATCCGTCGCGCTTTGTTTCGGTTTCTTTCAATTGGCGATGGTATCGGTCGGATATTTTACGGGCGAACTATTCGCAAACTTAGAGTTTGTAACGACTTTCAGTAATTGGATCGCGTTCGGCTTACTTAGCATTATCGGCGGCAGAATGGTTTATTCCGGGATTAGAAACAAGGGCGATTGTGCCGAAAATGATAACGTTAAACGTTCTTTGGGATTTTGGGGACTGATTATACTTGGAATCGCGACGAGTATAGACGCTTTGGCGGTTGGCGTGCATTTTGGAATTGATAAAAGCGTCGATATTTGGATTGCCGCCGGGATTGTCGGGCTTACGACTTTTCTTATTTCGTTTGCCGGCGTATATTTCGGAAAATTGCTTGGAAAATATTTGGCAAAGTATGCCGAGCTTGCGGGAGGCATTATTTTGATTGGAATCGGGATTAAAATTTTGCTGTCTTGATGAAGGTTGAAGATAATTTTAAAAATTTTTATAAAAAATGTTGACAAGCTCGTAAGGTTATGATATAATGATTTGGTTCGCGAAAAAACATGGTTGTGAGAGCAACTATGGCGAGTTGCGACGACGCTGGCGTGGCTCAACGGTAGAGCAGCTGACTTGTAATCAGCAGGTTGTTGGTTCGATTCCGATCGCCAGCTCCATAGTTTTGTTGAGAATTAGCCGCCGCAAGGCGGCTAATTCTTAACAAGGCAACAAAACGGAGGGGTTCCCGAGTGGCCAAAGGGGGCAGACTGTAACTCTGTTGTCTTCGACTTCAGTGGTTCAAATCCACTTCCCTCCACCAAATAACAAAAACGCCTATTTCATTGGCTTTACGCCTAATAGATAGGCGTTTTTATTTTATAAATTCAACAGATCAAATTATTAAAGCCTGCTGAATATGATTGATTTGGATTTTGGCAAATTTGCATAAATATAGGTGCATGACGAAAGTAATATATCCCCCGTGACCTCCAAGGAAGCCGTTGCCGCCACCGATTCCCGGCGCGCCGCCGCTACCGGTGGCAGTAATGTTTCCACCGTTTATAGTAATCGTCCCGGCGTTTTCGCCATCAACGCCGTTAAAATCACCGTCATTCCCGCCAATTCCCGCGCCGCCGATTCCGTGCGCAGTCAATCTGCCCATTGTCGCCTCATCTTCAGATTGAGCGTAAATAGTCAGACTATTGCCCTCGCTAACACGAATTCCGCCGCGACTTGCGTCCAAATGACTGCCGTCCGCAAGGATTATCGTCACATCGCCGCTGATTCGTAAGCGGTGGGTAATTTCAACCGTGCCATGAACAATATATGTGCCTGTTCTTAACTCCCAAGTATCACGAAATAACGGAATCACGCCTGCCGTCCGCTCGACAAAATGTAACTCATCATCTTCTATCACTAAATCACCGACTACAACGCGACTATTAGCACCGAAAATTCGATAAGAAATAAATTCTCCGTCTAATATTCTTGCGTGCGGGTTAAAACTTCCAAACGGCCCATTGAAGACAGAGCCCTTAAAAAAAGCTCTTTGACCGGGAATATCAAAAACCGTTACTACAAACGAAATGTTTCCCGAACCTGCCCAATAGGTGAAAATAATATTATATATTCCATCTCCTGTTAAGTCGGCAAAAAAAGCATTGAAACCGCCTCCCAACAAAACACCGCCGCTCCACAAATCTTGATTTAAAAGACTTTCAAACGCACTTAGCGCAATATCCCAATATTCGTATGGAAAAAAAGCTCTTACCGCAGTTTCGTTGTCCCCAAAAAAATGTGTAATTTGCATATTTTGTGGGTTCAATGCAAAAATCTGAATCGGCGGCAAGGGAGAGCTCTGTTCGGTTCCCGTCGCCGAAGCAACCACCGTTCCTGCCAAAATTGAAGTTAAAAATATAATAGTAATAAACATAGCGAGTAATTTTTTCATATAACACACCGCCTTCGTTACATTTTTCGTAAATTATACCATATATTACGCGATTTTGCAAGAAAAAATTGTGCATCATTTACTATATTATCAAATGTAATTCGTTTAGTGTAACATTTCGATAGTTGAAATTAAATTCGGTCAACCGTTTCTTATGTATAATATTATTTTTTCTATATCCTATCTCCGTAAGGCAAAGATTTTATATAATCCTCCATATAAGCCCAATCGGGCGAGCCATCTGATTTTACAGGCAATTTAATAATGTGATTGCATATATCTTTTTGCCTGTATTGCTTTCCATAAGAGTATCTATATTTATCCACATTTATAACAGTAACAATAAATAGTTTAGCATATAAACTAATATTATTTTTGTCTATAAGAATTAAAATATTATCATCACAATAGAAATCATAACCTCTATAAAAAGAATTTCCAAACATATCTATTGTTATCTTATTGGAATATAATTTACAAACATCTGTTCTTATATACTCTGCCACCCCTTGATTTTGAAATCCCGCTGTTATAAGAGGGATATCACCGGCAAATCTATTTTCTTTCGTCAGGCGCCTACCTCTTTCAAAACAAAACAAATCATTGAGATAAAACTCTTTCCAATCATTCACCACAAACGATGAATTTTGAGTTTTTGCCTGCATTGTTGTAATAGGCTTGACGTTTAATTTTTTTGTATAATTTTCCATAAATTTAAAATCCGGATTACTATCAATGGTAGAGGGTAGTCTAATCACCATATTTTGTATGCGCTTTGTTCCCAATTTTCTCCCATATGCATAGCGGAATTTTTCTCTTTCGATAATTGTCTTGAAAAAAAGTCCAATATATATATTCATCTCAAACTTTGGAGTTAGTATACGCACATCGTCGGGAGAGGCACAATATGGTTGCGGTTGATAGAAAGTCGAACCAACAGAGCCATTCCTTGCTATGGTAAGTGTATTTGGTTTTTGTGTAGGCTCTGCATCAACATATGCCGTAACACCATTGTTTTCTGACGAAGCAGAAACATAGGGCGTACTTCCGGCATTGCTATTAAATAAATTAGCATCTTTTGATGTAGTTACAAAAAATAAATCTTTAAGCAGAAATTCCGACCATTTCGTAAAGTCAAAATTATTCATTGACTTCACCCACCTTTACAAGATAAGCCAAATAATCATTAACCGTATTTTGAAAATCTGCCTGTGTCAATTTGCTGTAATCAGTTTTCATGTATGCTTCACAAAGCCATTCTTCGCTATGCTTAATAGCTTGTCTTGCCGAAAAGCCATCAACAATATCGCGATTGCGGTATAGCTTCAGCCATTCGCTTTCAATTTTTTGCCATTTTCCATAAGCATCAATACGACCTAATTTTTTGCGCTTAACAAAACCGTCATTTTTGCAATAGCCGAAAAATGTCTCTTGTGAACTATCGTGTGGAGTGTGCGCCTCCCAAACCATAACACAAGGATTTGTTCCTGTGGGATAAAAAATATCATCCGGCATTGAGAATACCGCTTTAAGAGTATGTTTTTTGAAAAGCCTCTCCCTAACTTCTTTGAATTTTGTACCAATAGCACAACTCATAGGCACAACGGCAACTCCTGTTCCGCCAACAATTAGAACAGATAAAAGTTGTTCAACAAATTCTAATTCACACTTATCGGTTTGCGAATAGGGCGGATTAATTAGACCTACATTAAGATTTTTCTCCTTTAACAGCTTAACAATATTAGGATTAAAGCAATCCCCTTTATAGATATTCAAACCATCCAAACGGATTATCATATTCGCAACAGCAAGCGTATAAAGCCCATCATCAAATTCAACTCCAAACAACTGCTCTTGCCTAATCTTTTCAGCCTCAATGGGATTTGCACACTTGAACATTTTATTCATCGCTGTGACGATAAAAGACCCGCTACCACAGCAAATATCAACAACACGGCTATTTTTGCTTATGTTAGCCAAATCACACATAAATTCAGTTAGATGTTGCGGAGTTAAAACGATACCTAATCCGCTTCCGTCACCTCCCGAATATTTAATAAATTCGTGATAAAACACTCCAAGCGCGTCAAGAGTGCTATCTGCATAATCCATCATTGGCTTGATTTTAATTTCAAGTTGTTTAATATACCAATATATAGATTTTTTGTTGATTAATGGAATGTCTGCAAATTTAGTGTTATCTTGCAATACGCTAAAAACTTGCTTTATGTATGGCGTCCTATCATTTTTTATGCTGCTATTCAAGAGTACCGTTTCAATAGCATTTTGTATGCTTGACATAACCGCCTTAAAAGATGGCAACCCCGAATACATCTTGCAAAAATCATCATCAGAAAGCGCAATAAGAATACCTGCAATAAAAATGGGTTTATGCCCCTCTATAACCTTAATCTCTCGTAAATAATTATGCATTTCAATAGCGGTTTCTCTTATTTCATCAAGCGAATAGTTCTTTTGAAGTTTTTCGCCTTTTATTAGTTTGATATAATTTTTAGGTTCTAAAATAATATCACTTGCTTTTTTAAGTTGCAAATATTCATCTTGTCCTTTTAACCAATGATAAGCGTCAACTTTCATATTTGCAGTTGTAGTGCCGCTTATTGCAACGGCAATTACATTATATTCTTCTTTCAAAAATTTTGCATAATACAAAGCTCCGTCAACGGCAAAACCGCTCGGGCAATCAAGGTTTTCACTTCTATGCTTTTTGGCGGTATTCTTACACTCAACTAAAATTATAGTATTGGTATCATCGTTGAAAGTAATTATAAACTCCGGCTTACCTTTACCCTTTCCGCCTTGACTAAAATCATCAAGAGGACAAATCTTAGGTTTACCGCCGGCTTTTTTCAACAATTCATCTATTTCATAAGCATCAGCAACATCGCCTTGCGGATAAACATATCCCCAATCATTATAGCCGATTTGAATTTTCATTTCTTTCTCTGTTAGGCTTTCGGTATATCGTTCAATAGGCATATCAGTTCTGCTCCTTTCCGTTGGTATTTGCATTAAGATATTGTTCTATTTCGGTTTCTTTTATTCTCCAAGAGCGCCCGCCAACTTTTGACGCTATAAGTTCTCCGTTAGCTATCAATCTTCTAACTGTTTTTTCGGATATTTGTAAATATTTCGCAACTTGTGAAATGGTAAATATATCTGCCAATGCCTAACACCCTCTCTAAACATTTTATGTGCCTATTATTATAATATAATACTGAAATGGCGTCAAGACTTTAAGGGAATTTTAAGGACACGATCGGACATAAAAGGACAAAATCACCGTTATTAAAAGGAAAACTGAACATTAAATCTTTGTTACAAAATATGAATACGATACGTGGCGGTATAATTATCCGAAATCCGATGCAAAGGCTCGCAAGACGAAACTTGATAAATTAAGACAACAAAAAAGCTAACCGATAATTAAATCGGTTAGCTTTTTAAGATATATGTTGCCAAAAGGCAAATTGTTAAGGTGTAAATATATTAATATCAGTAGTTACAACCGTTCAACCCGCTACTCCCACTCGATCGTACTCGGCGGCTTTTCGGTAATGTCATACGCCACGCGGGTTACATCATCAACCTCGTCCACAATCCGTGCCGAAATTTTACGCAACACACTATACGGAATCTCATACCAATCGGCAGTCATCGCATCTTCACTCGTAACCGCGCGAAGCGCGACGGTGTAACCGTAAGTCCGTTCGTCGTTTTTAACTCCAACACTCCGCAAGCCCGTTAGAACCGCGAAATATTGCCAAATTTTCTTATCCAACCCAGCAAGCGCAATCTCATCACGGAAAATGTAATCAGCTTCACGCAAAATATCCAATTTTTCCTTCGTTATCTCTCCAATCACCCGAACGCCAAGCCCGGGGCCGGGAAACGGCTGTCTATCCACCAGAAAATCGGGCATCCCGATGATTCGTCCAAGTTCGCGAACCTCGTCTTTATACAAAAGTCGCACAGGCTCTAAAATCTCTTTAAAATCAATCACATCAGGTAGTCCGCCAACGTTGTGATGGCTTTTTACCAACTTATTTTTATCCGTTCCGCTTTCAATAATATCGGGATAAATCGTGCCCTGCACAAGGAAGTCAACCGCGCCGATTTTCTTCGCTTCCTCCTCGAATACGCGGATAAATTCCTCGCCGATAATTTTGCGCTTCTCTTCAGGGTCGGAAACACCTTTAAGCTTGCCCAAAAACCGCTCTTCCGCGTTAATTCGGATAAAATTCATGCCATATTGGTCTTTAAATAAACGCTCAACTTCGTCACCCTCGTCTTTACGCATAAGTCCGGTGTCAACGAAAATATTGACAAGTTGATGCCCTATCGCTTTATGCACTAAAACCGCGCAAACGCTGCTGTCAACGCCGCCGGACAGAGCGCACAAAACCTTTTTATCGCCGACTTTTTCTTTTATCTCCGCAATCGCCGTTTCCGCGAACGCGGACATATCGCGTTTTTCTCTCATGTATAATCATCCTTTCAGTTGTAAAATCTGATTTTGGCTCGGTTAAGCCGGAAATAACGGTGACGCCATCCACGCAATAAGCCCGCCCCACACAACTATGCCGATACTGTTCATAATGATCGAACTTTTCCGCTTACTGATACATGCAAACGGCAAACCAATCGCGCCTAAAAACAGTCCGTGCATAGGTATGCACAACGACAAAACACCCAAAGTAAATCCTGCTTTATAAAACATAGGCAATTCAGGTGGCGCAGGCGCTTGCACATACACAATCTGCGGCGGTTCTTGATTCAGCAACACGCCACAACTTATGCAAACATGCGCGTTTTCGTGCGCAACTTTCACTCCGCAGTTCGGGCAGAACATAGAGATCAAACCTTTCTTTAAATATCAAATTTTGTTAGGGCAGGGCTTTGCAAGAGTTGCGCCAACGGGCGCGGGGTTCTTCGGGACCGTCCCGAGGGCTTATGTCCTGCCGGACGGGCGACAAGGGCTCTGCCCTTGCCAATCCCGGTCGCCTATGACGTCAAACGCCAAAAAGCGGCGATTTGCGCCAAAGCCGGCGACGATAAAAACATTAGTTAGCGAACCGCATTCGCGGAAAGACTAGCGAGATATAACGTCGCGCCCGTTCGAGACCGTACCGCGCCTAAAAGCGCGAGATCTAATCTGATTAGGGTGCGTTGTTTGCACTAATTATCGCCCGCGGTTCCGCCAGCGGGGTACCCGCCCGACGCTTTTTGTCGGGGAGGGTCGCGACGGGGAGGGCGACGGTTTTGATCAAGTTTTTGACGCGCAAAAACTTGCTGGATTGTCAAGGACTGGTCCTTGACGCGCCGCGCGCGCCCGCGCAAAGCCCCCAGAGCCTCGCTCTGAAAAAGCCCGCCGCCTCAGCGGCAAAAGGTCTAAGGCGCATTGCGCCTTAAGCCCGCGCCCGCAGGGCGCTAAATATGCCGCTCCACAAATTTCTTTATCCGTTTAAGCGCTTCCTCAATATGCTCCGACGAATAAGCGTAGCAGCATCGCACAAACCCCTCACCGCTCGCGCCGAAAGCGTTTCCGGGAACGACTGCGACTTTTTCTTCTTCAAGTAATTTACTGCAAAACTCCTCCGAAGTCAATCCGGTTTTTTGAATGGACGGAAAAACGTAAAACGCGCCAAGCGGCTCAAAGCAATCAAGCCCCATTTCACGGAATCCGTTCAGCATAATCTTACGGCGACGGTTATACTCCGCTTTCATGTCGGCAACGTCGTCGTCACAGTTGCGCAACGCCTCAATCGCCGCGTATTGGCTTGTTGTGGGCGCGCTCATAATCGCGTATTGATGAATTTTCGTCATCGCGGCGATTATTTCGCTCGGCCCCGCGGCATAACCAAGCCGCCACCCGGTCATCGCAAACGCTTTGGAAAATCCGTTAACCGTGACTGTACGTTCCCACATTCCGTCGATGGACGCAAATGATGTGTGCGGCTCGTCGCTATAGTTAAGTTCGGAATAAATCTCGTCCGACATTACCAAAATATCGGTTCCTCTCAAAACATCGGCAATCGCTTCATAATCCTTGCGGAACATGATTCCGCCGGTAGGATTATTGGGAAACGGCAAAATGAGCAGTTTCGTTTTGTCGGTGATTTTTTCTTTTAACTGTTCCGGCGTCAGACGGAATTCGTTCTCCGCGGTGGTAACAATAGGAACAGGCGTTCCGCCCGCCAAAGCTGTGCAGGGTTGATAGCATACGAATGACGGTTCAGGGATCAATACTTCGTCGCCCGGCCCGATTACCGCGCGGATTAGAAGGTCAATCGCTTCGCTTCCCCCAACCGTTACCAAAATTTCGTCGTCAGCGTCGTAGCTAGTCCCATATTTTCGGTTTAAGTAGCCGGAAAGCTCGGTTCGAAGCTCTTTTAACCCCAAATTCGAGGTGTAATACGTTTGACCGCTTTCCAACGATTGAATTCCCGCCTCTCGAACGTTCCACGGCGTGTCAAAATCAGGCTCGCCGACTCCTAATGAAATAGCGTCCTTCATTTGAGTGACAATATCGAAAAATTTCCGTATTCCCGACGGCGGAATGTTCGCCACCGAGGGAGTTATTGAATATTTCATAAAAAAAACTTCCTTTCAAAAATTTGCGTCAAATTGCGTGGCGGTCAACTGCATCCAATCAAGCGGCGGCAAAAAACGCCTTGCTCTCTCGGGCAGTTTTCGCAGGGGAGTTGTTAGCGAAAACAAGTTTCCGACAACTCTCCCAGATTTCGTCGCGAAATATTGCGTGATTTCACGCAAATTAAAACGTGATCATCTCTCTGTTGTCAGTATCATCGGCAGATAAAACCACTCCGTTATCCTTATATTTTTTAAGCTCAAAATGAGTGGCGGTGCCGACAACGCCGTCCATAGTAGATAGTTTTTCGGACACAAAATTCGCGATATCCTTGATACTCTTGCCCTCAACTGTAAGCGAAAAATCGTATCCGCCGGACATAAGCCTAAGTGATAAAACCTGCGGATATTTACAAATCCGCGACGCAAGTTTGTCAAACCCCGCTCCGGGCGCCGGCGTCACACGCAATTCAATAACAGCGGTGATAAACTCGCGCTCGCTTTCAAGTTTTTTCAAAATTTCTTCCATAATCATTCGCCTCCTAAAACTTTATAATGGTGATTATAATATTTTATTTTACCACTTTTTTTAAAGAATTGCAACAAAAACTTGACAGGCTTTCATATATTATTATATAATTAATAAATGAGGTAAGGTTGGACGGTTAGTTCACTTCCGAGAGGAGGTGATTTTTGTGGAGATTGCTTACATAGTTTTAAAGATAATTGTTGCAATTGTCGATATAATAGCAAATCAAAATAAAAAAAAGTAGCCCCCAACTAGTCCCATAGTATGAGCTACTTTTTTTATTAAAGTTTTCTTACTTCGGGCTAACCGTTTTCGGTCTTGCCTCTTTATATGTTAATTATACGACATTTCTTCGAATTTGTCAACACTTTTTCAAAAAATACTTTGGAGGCGAGTAAAATGGGTTACACAATTGCACAAAAGATAATAAAATCGCATTTGGTTTCGGGCGAAATGCAGGCGGGAAACGAAATTTCGATTAAAATCGATCAAACGCTTACGCAGGATTCCACCGGAACAATGGCGTATCTTCAATTCGAAACAATCGGCGTTCCGCGGGTGAAAACCGAGAAATCGGTCGCGTATATCGACCACAACACGATTCAAGCGGGATTTGAGAACGCCGACGACCATAAGTATATCCAAACGGTCGCGAGCCGTCACGGAATCTACTTCTCCCGCCCCGGCAACGGAATCTGCCACCAGGTTCAACTTGAACGATTCGGAATTCCGGGCAAAACCCTGCTCGGTTCGGACAGCCATACGCCGACAGGCGGCGGAATCGGAATGTTGGCAATCGGCGCGGGCGGGCTTGACGTCGCGGTTTGTATGGGCGGCGGCGCGTATTATATCACCATGCCGAAGATGATGAAAGTCGAGCTTACCGGCAAGCTTAATAAATGGGTAAGCGCGAAAGACGTTATTTTGGAAGTTCTGCGCCAAATTTCGGTTAAGGGCGGCGTTGGATATATCTTGGAATACGCGGGCGAGGGAATTAAATCGCTAAGCGTTCCCGAACGCGCGACAATCACAAACATGGGCGCGGAGCACGGCGCGACAACATCAATTTTCCCAAGCGACGAAATTACGCGCGAATTTTTGAGCGCCCAGGGACGGGAAAGCGATTTCGTCGAAATCCTCCCCGATAGTAACGCGATATACGACAAGACGATAACCATTGATTTGTCGGCATTGACACCCCTTGCGGCAAAGCCGCATATGCCCGACTTGGTTGATACCGTTGAAAATATCGGCAAAATCAAAATCGACCAGGTTTATATCGGTTCCTGCACCAACGCGTCGTACCAAGATATGATGAAAACCGCGCGAATCCTGAAAGGCAAGACGGTTCACCCTGACGTTAGTTTGGTAATCGGACCGGGTTCGAAGCAAGTGCTCGCAATGCTCGCCGAAAACGGCGCGCTTGCCGATATGGTTGAAGCGGGCGCGAGAATCCTCGAAAGCGCTTGCGGCCCGTGTATCGGCATGGGACAATCGCCTAAAACCGACGCGGTGTCACTTAGAACGTCTAACCGTAACTTCGAGGGTCGAAGCGGAACAAAATCCGCGAAAGTTTATCTTGTAAGCCCTGAAATTGCAGCGGTGTCTGCGATTACGGGAGTTTTAACCGACCCGCGCGAGTGGAAAGACGAAGTTGACCTGAATATCCCAATGCCGGCGGCGTTTCTTGTGAACGACAACATGGTCGTCGCGCCGGAATATGACACCGAAGTTGTGCGCGGCCCGAATATCAAGCCGTTTCCTGTGAATACGCCGCTACCGAGCGAGATCACCGCAAAAGCGTTGCTGAAAGTTGAGGACAACATTACAACCGACCATATTATGCCGTCAAACGCAAGTTTATTGCCCTATCGATCAAACATTCCGTATCTTTCGGATTACTGCCTCGCGCCGTGCGATAAAGATTTCCCCGCGCGCGCGAAAGAACACGGCGGCGGCTTCGTAATCGCGGGCGAGAACTACGGACAAGGAAGCTCGCGCGAACACGCGGCGCTAGTGCCGCTGTACTTGGGCGTCAAAGCGGTAATCGCGAAGTCGTTCGCACGAATTCATATGGCGAACTTGATTAATTCGGGAATTTTGCCGCTGACGTTTAAAAACCCTGCGGATTACGACAAAATCGAGTTGCTTCACAACTTGAAGTTGCCAAATATTTTGGACAAAATCCAAAATGGTGGCGAAATCGAGCTTGAAAATCTGACGACAGGCGATAAAATCCCGCTAGACATCGTGTTATCCGACAGGCAGCGCAAAATCATGGCTGCCGGCGGTTTGTTGAATTATACGAAGGTTGCTGCCGCAGGCGACAAGGGCTAATCGTAGCCCTTGTCAATCCCCGAAAAACTTTTGACGGCAAAAGTTTTACAAAACCGTCGCCACTATGCCGCCGACCCACCCAAAAAACGGGCGGGTACCCCGTCTGGCATGAGGGCGACACAAGTTAGCGAACCGCATACGCGGTAAATGAGACTTAGCTTGTGTATTATACAAGCTGTAGTCGAATTATCCAGTGAGCGTAAGCGAGTCGGGAAAGATTAGCGAGATGTAACGCCGCGCCCGTCCGAGACCGGCGTTATATCGTACATTCGTTTCCGCCAAGCGGGGTACCCGCGCGATTTGTGCGTGGGTGCAGGCGGTTATATACGTTTTTGATAAAACTTTTTCTGAAAAAGTTTTTCGGGGTTCGTCAAGGGTGTTCGACAACACCCTTGACAAACAAAGACGGGCTTCGAAGCCCAAACAAAAGCCTGCGCGCACGCGCAAAAAGGTCTAAGGCGCAACGCGCCTTAACCCCGCGCCCGCAGGGCGCAAGAAATTTGATAAAACTTTTTTCAAAAGTTTTTAGGTTTTAAGGGCAAAGCCCTAAAAAAGGAGCATACCTATGGAAAAACTACTAAACATCACGCTCGGCGATTTATTGGAAGAAACCGCGCGAAAGTTCCCGACGCATCAAGCGGTGAAATATATCGAAACCGAGTTCGACAAAACTTGGTACGAATTTAACCAAACAGTTGACCGCGTCGCTAAAGGGCTTTTGGGCATGGGATTTAAAAAAGGCGACCATGCCGCGGTTTGGGCGACAAATTATCCGCAATGGCTGGTTCTTATGTTCGCGACGGCGAAAATCGGCGCGGTTCTCGTCACCGTCAACACGAATTATAAGGAAGCCGAGCTTGAATTCCTGCTCAAGCAGTCGGACAGCAAGGCGCTCTTCATCTGCGAAGGTTTGAAGGACATCGACTGCGCGAAAACCATCTATTCTATATGTCCTTCGCTAAAAACCGCCAAACCGGGCAAGATGAAATGCGAAAAATTTCCGTATCTCACGCATGTGATTTCGTTCGACAATAAATATGACGGAATATATCATTGGAACCAAATCGAGGATTTCGGCGTGCTGATTTCCGACGACGAATACGAGGCGGTCAAGAAAAGTCTGCACCCTGACGACGTTATCAATATGCAGTATACATCAGGAACGACAGGCTTCCCCAAGGGCGTAATGCTAAGCCATAACAATATCGTGAACAACGGCAAATCCATCGGCGCCTGCATGAAATTTACCGAGGACGACAGGTTGTGTATTCCCGTTCCGTTTTTCCACTGTTTCGGTTTGGTGCTGGCGATTATCGCTTGCGTTTCGCACGGATCGGCAATGGTTCCGCTGCTTTGGTATACGCCGATTAAGACAATGCACGCCATTGAATACGAGAAATGCACCGCCGTTCACGGCGTTCCGACCATGTTTATCGGCATGTTAGAGCACCGTGACTTCGACAAATACGATTTCTCCACATTGCGAACGGGCATAATGGCTGGTTCGCCCTGTCCGATTAAGGTTATGCAGGACGTTGTGGACAAAATGAATATGAAAGAAGTTACAATCGCGTTCGGGCAGACCGAAACATCGCCTGTTTGTACGCAAACCACGACAGATGACAGCATTGAACTTCGAGTTTCCACCGTTGGGCGAGTTCTTCCGTTCGTCGAGGCGAAAATTGTTGATCCCGAAACGGGCGAAGAAGTTCCCGTCGGCGTTGCCGGCGAGTTCTGCGCGCGCGGATACAACGTGATGAAAGGTTACTACAAAATGGAAGCTGAAACCGCGCAAACAATCGACAAAGACGGCTGGCTACACACAGGAGACATTGCGGTTGCGGACGAAAATGGATATTATAAGATAACAGGGCGAATCAAAGACGTGATTATCCGCGGCGGCGAGAATATCTTCCCGAAAGAGATTGAGGATTGCATTTACAAGCACGAAGCCGTGCAAGACGTGCAAATCGTGGCTTGTCCGTCCGAGAAATACGGCGAGGAAGTGTTCGCGTTTATCATATTGAAAGAAAACGCCGAAACCACGGCGGACGACATTAAAAAGTTCGTTGAAGATAATATGGCGCGGCATAAAGTGCCGAGCTACGTTGAGTTTGTGGCAAGTTACCCCATGACCGCAAGCGGCAAGATTCAAAAGGTGAAGTTGCGCGAGCAGGCGCGGGAAATACTCCACACCGATGCGGAAATGGTTGAGTTTAAGGATTAAAAAAAGGGTGCGAAAGCACTCTTTTTTTACTATAAAATTTTATATTTTACTTTGTTAAGGACCAGTCCTTAACAATCCAGCAAGTTTTTGTGCGCCAAAAACTTGACCAAAAGCGCCGCGCTCACGCACGTGCTTTCGCACACGTGGCGCGGTGATACATGCGAACATAAAACATTCAACCAAATAACATCTCGCGCTTCTAGGCGCGGGACGATCTCGACTGAAACAGCGTTATATCTCGCTAATTTTTCCCGACTCCCGTTGGTCGCTGGATAATTCGACTACAGCTTGCAAAATACACAAGCTAAGTCTCATTTACCGCGAACGCGGTTCGCTAACTCAGCTTTTTCGTCGCCGCTTGCGGCACAAATCGCGGTTTGTGCGTTTGTGATCGCCAGGCGACCGGGATTGGCAAGGGCAGAGCCCTTGTCGCCCGTCCGGCAGGACATATGCCCTCGGGACGGACCCGAAAAAATGGTTTTTAGGGCAAAGTCCTAAAAACCAAAAAAGAGTGCTTTCGCACTCTTTTTTATGTGGCAGCCCCTGCGCGAATCGAACGCACAATTAGCCCTTAGGAGGGGCTTGTTATATCCATTTAACTAAGGGGCCTCGTCGCAACTGCCTCACTTTGTTCGTTTTGCCGCGTAAAAAATTCGCGGCAAAAGTTCTCATGTTTCGGCGTTGCTCCTCTTTCCCAAAACGTCCACCTCGTTGGGACATTTCGGGAGTCCTAATTATACACCGAACTTTAATATTTGTCAACCTACTATTGATTTTTTCCCGAATTAAATGTATAATTATATAATTGATAATTATACCAAAGGGAGGCGGACGAACTTGCTCAAATTTATCTACGGCAGAGCGGGAAGCGGCAAAACAAACTACATATTCGACGAAATTGCCGCAAACGTTGCCGCCGGACGAAAATCATACCTACTCGTTCCCGACCAGTTTTCCATGTTTTGCGAGAAACGCCTTATCGATATGCTCGGACTATCATCGCAAAAACACGCGGCAGTTCTAAGTTTCTCACGTCTGACAAACCGCGTTCTGTCCGAAACCGGACCGCTTCGCATAAACTATATCGACGCTGCGGCGAAAGCCATGCTAATCAAGCGCGCGCTTGATAGAAGCATCGATCGCCTCACCGTTCTGCGCCGCGCCGCGCGGCTTACGGGATTCTCCGACATAACGCAAAATATCATATCCGAATTCAAACGCTACAACGTTACGCCCGACAAGCTTTACGCCGCACGAAATGAGACTTCAAACGACGATCTTTCGGCAAAACTCGGCGACATCGCGATTATATTCGAGGAATACGAAAACCTGCTCGCCGCGGGCTACGACGATATGGAGGATAACTTATCGCTGTGCGCCGCGCGGCTTGCGAAGTGCGATTTTCTAAACGAAGCGACGGTGTACATCGACAATTTCAAAAGCTTCTCCGCCCTCGAATATGATGTTTTGCGGGAGATCATGAAATCCGCCGACGTTGTTATGTCTTTGACGATGGACGACGATCGCGCGAACACGGTTTTCGCCTCGGCAAACCATACTTACCGCCGATTGATTGATATCGCGAACGAAGAGGGAATTCCGATCGCAACCGATAGGGCGTTAAGCGGTTCGGCAAAATTTGACGGCAATCACGAGCTCGCCCACTTGGAGCGTAATTTCTTCAACCACAAGCCGGAAACATACGCCCAAACCACCGAAAATATTACCCTTTTCTATCCACAAAATCATTACAACGAAATCGACGAAGCGTGCCGCCAAATCAACCGCTTGGTCGCCAAATATAACTATCATTACAGAGACATTTGCGTTTTGTACCGCGAAATCGAGAACTACGAGGGCGTTATCCCCGCATTGTTCGCTAAGCATAAAATTCCGTACTTCTGCGACCAAAACCGCAGTATTATGAGCAATCCACTCATCCGCCACGCTTTAAGCGTTATGGAAATCCTGGCGTTCGGCTTTTCATACGAACGGGTAAGCGCCACCATGAAATCGGGGTTTTGTGCCACGTCAAGTCGGCAAATCGACCTGCTTGAGAACTACATCTTGGCGGCGGATATCTCGTATCGCTTGTGGCGGGAAGACGCTGATTGGAAAGCGGTCGCCGACATTCCCGAAGAATTTATGGACGACATCAACGCCGCACGCCGCGCGGTTCTCTCGCCCATTATGCGGCTGAAAAGTTCGATCAAAGGACGAAAATCCTCAAAAGAAATCTCGACCGCATATCTCGCCTACTTTAAGGAAATCGAGATTGTCGAAAAGTTGCAATCAAAAATGCAAACATTCACCGAATCAGGACAACACGGCAAAATCGACGAGTACACCGGTGCGTGGAAAGCGCTAAACTCGGTAATCGTCCAAATCTCCCAAATTTTCGGCGATGAGCCCATGACTTACGAAACTTATCTATCCCTTCTTACGTCAGGACTTGCGGGGTTGAAAGTCGGAATCACGCCGCCGACGCAAGACGAGGTTTTAGTCAGCCAAATTGACCGATTCCGCAATCACGGCGCGAAAGTTGTGCTTGTCCTCGGCTTAAACGACGGAGTTCTGCCGAAAAGTCATAACGTCGAAGGAATTTTAAGCGACAGAGAGCGAGACGAGCTGAACGAACTCGGCGTTCAACTCGCCGAAACACAGGAATTCCGCCAAACGGAGGAGCAAAACTTAATCTACAACGTAATCACCGCGCCAAGCGAGCGGCTATTGCTATTCTCGCCGCTTGCGTCAAGAGACGGAAAACCGCTAATCGAATCCTTTATCTGCGGGCGGTTGAAGCATATTTTCGAAGAGTTGAATGTAATCGTGCCGCGTGATAGCACGGCAAAAACAGAAATTTCTCCGCCACCGCCGCCACCGCCGCTGAAAATCTCGAAAACCTTAGCGCGCAAGCTTTACGGCGCGCATTTGTGGCTTAGCATATCGAAAGTCGAAAAGTACAACGGTTGCGCGTTTTCCTATTTTTTGCAATACGGACTGTTCGCGAAACCTCGTGCCACGGCGGAATTTCGGCAAAACGCGCGGGGATCGTTGCTGCACGACGTTTTGGCGCGATATTTCGAGAATGTCAAGCAAAACGCAGCGGAATATGAGACGATTGACCGAAACGCGTGCGCGCGGGAAATTCGCGCCATCACAAAGTCTGCCGTTTCGGAAAATTATTCGGTAATGATGGATTTATCCCCAAGTTTCGGGTATTTCGCGCGGCGAATCGAAAACGTCGCCGCAACCACCGCATGGAATATTGTAAAGTTCTACCAACAAAGCAAATTCCGCCCGTTCGGATTTGAGATAAGTTTTCGTCCCGACGGAAAAGGCGATTTCGAATCGCCGAACGTCAACGTTAGCGGCGAAGTTGTCGGAAGTTTGGTGGGCGATATTGACCGCGTGGACATTGCCGACATTGATGGCAAAGATTACATCACGGTGGTAGATTACAAGTCGTCCGATAAGAAGCTTGACGCCGCGTTGGTGGACGAAGGTGTGCAGATTCAGCCGCTCGCCTACGCGAATATGATGTCGCAATCTATCGACGCCGAAGCGTGTGCGATGCTTTATATGTCAATGGACGAGCCGCTTGTAAAGGTTTCATCGCCCACAGATGAGAAGTTAATTGAAAAGTCGGTCACCCAAGATTTGAAGATGAGCGGCTGGGTTTTGGATAACGAAGATGTGAAGCTTGCGTTGGACGTAAACACCGACGATAAAGGGCGTTCAGAGTTTATCCCAACCGCGAAGTCGGCGCTGTACGACGATCTGTCGGCCGAGCTTGACAAGGCAAATAAAGCGATACAACGCGCCGCCGAGGGCATGATCGACGGAAATATCGCGATTAAGACGCGAAATATTAAAGGGCACGATCCATGCCGGTGGTGTGAGTACGGGAGTGTTTGCGCCTGCGGCGGGAGCTAAAGGCGCAACGCGCCTTAGACCGGAAAACTTTTTAAAAAAGTTTTGCAAAATTCGCGCCCAACGGGCGCAGGTTTTTTCGGGTCCGTACCGAGGGAATGTGTCACTGACTCGGCGAAAACCGCCGAGGAAACGGCACAAGGTAATGCCACGCGCTAAAGCGCGGGCTGCCGTTACCGGACGGGCGACAAGGGCTCTACCCTTGCCAATCCCGGTCGCCTATGGACGCAAACGCCGTCGCAACAAACTCCGCCTGTTCATTTTCGGGCAAACAACGCCCGAAAAGCTCACATACTCCGTTGTTGCTCCTCTATCCCACAACGTCCACTGCGTTGGGACGTCGCGGGAGCCCTGCGATTTGCGCCAAAGTCGGCGACAGAAAAACTTGGTTAGCGAACCGCATACGCGGAAAGATTAGCGAGATATAGCACTGCGCTCCGTTCGAGAGCGACCCGCGCCTAAAAGCGCGAGATGTTTTTGGTTAGTGTGCTATGTTTGCACTAACTTCCGCGCCACGTGTGCTCGGTTTTTGAGCACGTGCGTGAGCGCGGCGCTTTTGGTCAAATTTTTGGCGCGCAAAAACTTGGCAGATGGCTGTGGATTCGCCTTGCGAATCTTACGCCCCTGCACTTTTCGGCTATAGATTGCAAACTGCGCAATCTAAGTCTCAAATGCTGGATTGGCAAGGACTGGTCCTTGCCGCGCCGCGCGCGCACGCGCAATTTTGGTCTAAGGCGTAACGCGCCTTAACCCCAGCGCCCGCAGGGCGCAACCGCAACCGCAACGGTTTTTAGGGCATTCGCCCTAACGAAAGGAGTAAAAAATATGTTCATATCTAACAATTGGAAAGATTTCGAAATAATCGACGCGAGTAACGGCGAAAAGCTCGAACGATGGGGAGATATTATCCTTATCCGCCCCGACCCGCAGGTTGTGTGGGAAGTTGACGAAGATAAGCGTTCGCCACTATGGAAATCCGCTCACGCGCGGTATATCCGCAGTTCAAGCGGCGGCGGCGAGTGGCAATTTCTTAAATCGCACGAAAAAAGACTACCAAAAGAGTGGAAAGTATGTTACAATGGTTCGGGCAATGACTTAACTTACAAAATCAAAGCCATGGGATTCAAGCATACAGGGCTTTTCCCCGAACAGGCAACAAATTGGGACTGGTTTAGTGGCTTAATCAAAAATTCCAAACGAAAAGATACGAAAGTCTTGAATCTGTTCGCTTACACCGGCGGAGCGACGATCGCCGCGGCGGCAGCGGGCGCAAGCGTTTGCCACGTCGACGCCGCAAAGGGAATGGTCGAATGGGCAAAAGAAAACGCCGCCACCTCGGGATTAGCAAAGCACCCGATTCGCTATATCGTTGACGACGTTTTGAAGTTCGTCGCCCGCGAGGTGCGGCGGGGCAACAAATACGACGGAATCATCATGGATCCGCCGTCCTACGGGCGCGGGCCGAACGGCGAGGTTTGGAAAATCGAAAACGAGCTGTTCCCGCTCGTAAAGCTATGTATGAACGTTTTGTCGGATAATCCGCTGTTTTTCCTGATAAACTCATATACGACAGGGCTTTCGAGCGCGGTAACCGAGAACATACTAAAACTGACGTTGCAGGCAAAATACGGCGGCACTATTGCGGTCGACGAGGTTGGCTTGCCCATTACGAACGGCGGGCTACTTCTACCCTGCGGAAATTCGGGGCGTTGGCAATTTGCGTGAAATCACGCAAATTGCAGATTACATAATTTCGACATATTTTCGTGTGCGGTTTTTATGTAAACGTCGCGAGCGTAATTATGTAAACTGTAACTGTAATTTGGAGGCAAAAATGGACATAATCAAAGTTGAAAATTTAAGCTTTTTTTACAAATCGGGCGAAGATGATTCCCCCGATTTTCAAGCGCTTGACAACATCAACCTAACCATAAAAAAAGGTGAATTCTTGGCGATTTTGGGACATAACGGCTCGGGAAAATCAACTTTAGCCAAGTTATTTAACGCAATTTTGATTCCGACCGAAGGCGATATTTGGGTCAAGGACATGAATACTAAGGACGAGGAACACCTCTACGATATTCGCCGAACCGCCGGAATGGTGTTCCAAAACCCCGACAATCAGATTGTCGCGACCATCGTGGAAGAAGACGTAGCGTTCGCGCCGGAAAATTTGGGCGTTCCGCCTGCCGAAATACGCGAACTGGTGGATGGCGCGCTTAAAACCGTTGGAATGTACGACTATATAAAACACGCGCCGCATATGCTGTCCGGCGGACAGAAGCAAAGGATTGCAATCGCGGGCGTTTTGGCAATGTCCCCCGAAGTTTTGGTGCTTGACGAGCCGACCGCAATGCTTGATCCGCAAGGGCGGCGGGAGATTATGCAGACTATTAGGCGGCTGAATGAAGAGCAGGGAATGACAGTCGTGTTGGTCACTCATTATATGGACGAGGCGGCGAAAGCTGACCGAATTGTGGTAATGAACAGCGGTAAAATCGAGCAAATCGGCACACCGCGCGAAATATTTTCACAGGTTGAGGAACTTAAATCCATCGGGCTTGACGTTCCGCAATCAACCGAGCTTTTATACGAGCTAAACCGCGCGGGACAGCAGTTCCGCGGTGATATATTGGAAGTTGACGAGTGTGTGGAGGAGATTTGCGCCCTGCGGGCGCGGGCGTAAGGCGCAACGCGCCTTAGACCGTTTTGCGCGTGAATGCGCGCGGGTTTATAAGGCGAATGCCCTAAAAACCCTTTTTGCCGCTGAGGCGGCGAGCGTTGCGCGGGCGCGCGCGGCGCGACAAGGACCAGTCCTTGTCAATCCAGCAAGTTTTTGCGCGACAAAAACTTGACTAAAACCGTCGCCCTCCCCGCCGCGACCCACAAGCAAAAACCGCTTGCGGGTGCCCCGCTGGCGGAACCGCGGGCGAAAGTTATTGCAATCAACTCGCCCCTATTCAAACAATATCTCGCGCTTTTAGGCGCGGTACGAATTTTACTAAAGTCTGCGGCTTTTGCCGCCGTAGGCACTAAACTGAGAGGTAGATTGTTTGCACTATTTTAGCGGCGCGCTTTTAATAGCGCCATAGCGCGTTTGCGCCGCATGTTTGATAAAACTTTTTAAAGTTTTTCGGGGCGTGTCGAGGGTATTCGATAATACCCTTGACGATATGCGGCATCCGCCGCACATATGCGCTTGCCAGCGCAAGGCAGCCCCGCGCCGCAGGCGCAAAAAAAGGAGAACCTCATGCTTAAACTTGAAAACGTGACATATACATATCAGCCCAACGGACCGTTTGAAAAAACGGCTGTTCGTGATGTAAATTTGCAGGTCGAACTCGGCGAGTTTGTCGGAATTATCGGGCATACGGGTTCCGGGAAATCGACGTTAATTCAAATGTTGAACGCGCTTATAAAACCGACGTCGGGCAAGGTTTTCGTAGACAACGTTGCCACAACCGAAAAGGGCGCGAACTTGCGGGACATTCGCTTCAAAGTCGGGCTTGTTATGCAATATCCCGAGTATCAGCTGTTTGAGGAGACGATTTACAAGGATATCGCGTTCGGCCCGAAGAATATGGGCTTGGGCGAGAGTGAAATTGACCGCCGCGTTCGCGCAAGCGCGCAATTGGTCGGAATTGGCGAAGAACTGCTCGAAAAATCGCCGTTCGAAATCTCAGGTGGGCAAAAACGGCGCGTCGCAATTGCCGGCGTTCTCGCGATGGAGCCGAAAGTGCTGATATTAGACGAACCTACCGCCGGACTTGACCCGATTGGACGGGAGGAAATCCTTTGTAAGATTCGGGATATGCACCGCGAAACGGGGATTGCCGTCATTCTTATTTCGCATAGCATGGAGGACGTCGCGCGGTATGCGAACAGGATTATCGTTATGAATAAAGGACAAATTGCGGCGGACGATACGCCGGACGCGATTTTCGCGCAGGTTGAAATGTTGGAGAGTATCGGATTGTCGGTTCCGCAGATTACGAAAATCGCGGAAGGGCTGAATCGGCGCGGGTTTGCTCTGCCGAGCGGGATACACGACTTGCAAACAGGGAAGTTTGAAATACTGAAAGCGATCGAGGGGGTGAAGCCATGTTAAGAGACATCACCTTAGGGCAATATTTCCCCGCCGAATCGGTGATTCACCGCCTTGACCCGCGGGTGAAAATCATGCTCACGCTTGCGTATATTGTGGTTATTTTTCTTATCCGAAACTTTGTCGGATACGGCGTTTTGTTCGTCGCGACGGCATTTATCGTATGGCTTTCAAAAGTTCCGCCGAAGTTTATGCTTAAAGGGTTGCGTCCACTTTTGTTCTTCATCTTACTTACCGCGATTTTAAATCTTTTTATGACAGACGGGCATGAAATTTTTCGCCTCGGGTTTATAAGAATCACTTACGAAGGCATTATCGGCGCGGCATTTATGGTGCTTAGAATTACGTTTTTGATCGTCGCCTCCTCGCTTTTAACGCTGACAACCACACCGATTCGGCTAACCGACGGATTAGAACGATTGCTCAATCCGTTCAAGAAAATCGGCTTACCCGCGCACGAGTTGGCGATGATGATGACCATCGCGCTTCGGTTTATTCCGACGCTGCTTGAAGAAACCGACAAAATTATGAAAGCGCAGTCGGCGCGCGGCTCGGATTTTGAAAGCAGAAACGTTTTGCGGCGCGCGAAAGCGATGATTCCGATTTTGGTTCCGTTGTTTATCAGCGCGTTTCGGCGAGCGGACGAGCTTGCGACCGCTATGGAGTGCCGCTGTTACCGCGGCGGCGAGGGGCGAACGCGGTTAAACGCGCTTAAAATGACCGAACTTGATATGCACGCGATCATGTTTATGATACTTTTTGTGGTGCTGATTGTAGGTGCGAATAGAGTAACATGGGAGATAATATGGCCAATATTTTATTGAAATTAAGATACGACGGCACAAACTACGTTGGCTGGCAGAAACAACAGAACGGGGTGACCGTTCAAGGAGTGCTTGAAGATAAATTAAATGAGATTTTGGGCTGCCCGAATGGGCATCCGGGGAATTTTCCGGCCGCCGGCGCAGGGCTCCCGAAAAATGAGGACTTAAGTCCGAAATTTTTTGGGAAAGAGGAGAAACCGCCCGCAAGGCGAAGCTTTTCGGACGGTTTCGGTCCGAAAACGAGCAACGAGGGCGAGTTTCGACGAAATGACGGACTTCACAGCGAACGAAGTGAGCATATTAAAATAACCGGCTGCTCCCGAACCGATTCAGGAGTTCACGCGCGGGAGTACATATGCAATTTCCACACGCAATCGACGTTGGACCCGCAGATCGTCAAGCGGGCGTTGAACGCCAAACTGCCGAAAGACATTGTGGTTTTGGATGCCGAATACGCAACGGACGATTTTCATTCGAGGTATGACGTAAAGGGTAAAACCTACGTTTATCAAGTGTTGAACTCGGTCGAGCGAGATCCGTTTTTGCAAAATTACGCTTATCACGTGAAAACGCCGCTTGACGTTGGAAATATGAACCTTGCGGCGGCAAAATTCGTCGGCGAATTCGATTTCCGCGCGTTTACGACAAGCTCGTGCTTGCGCGAGCTAGGGCTCCCGAAACGTCCCAGAGAAGCGGACGTTTTGGGAAAGAGGAGCGGCAACGGAGAGAGTGAGCTTTTCGGACGCTTTTTGTCCGAAAACGAACAAAGCGGAGTTTGCCGGGACGACGGACAGGAGAAGAACACGGTTAGAGTAATTACCGACTGTTTTGTTGAGAAAACGGACAACCTTGTCGTCATAACCGTTACGGGGCAGTCGTTTTTGCACAATATGGTGCGGATTATCGCGGGAACCATCATAAAAGTTGGGCAAGGGAAGCTTGCCCCCGACGACATTCCGCGGATTATCGAATCTGGACAGCGAGCGAACGCAGGCGTTACCGCGCCCGCTAAAGGATTGTTCTTAAACGAGGTGAAACTGTGAAAGTGAAAATTAACTTAAAACGAACGATTATTTCCATCGTAGTCATTGTCGGAATTTTCGTTGCCGGTCGAATTATATTTGATCAATCATTTCCGCATTTGGTTTTGCAAGGCGGAAATTTAGAGCTCGGCTCGGCGGCGCACCAGACGTTTGGATATAATAATATGACCCTTTTGGTCAGAAACGATGGCTTGGCGATAATTAATCGCCAAGGCGAGATGGCGGGAAGTATAAACGAGCGGTTTTCCTTTCCATTCGCCGATATAAGCGGCAATTATATTCTTCACGCCGGACGGTGGAGCAGCGAGGCGGCGGTCTATCGACGACTTCGCGAGGTTTATCGTATCGGAACCGACGAAAACATCATGCTCGGACGCGTGAATCGAAATGGCTATTCTGTAATCGCCACCGAAGCGATGGGATTTAACGGATTGGTTACCGTTTACAACCGCCGTGGCGCGCCGGTTTACCGTTGGTTTGTCGGCGACGGGCATATAGTCGATATTGACATTTCGCCTAACAATAATATAATCGCAATCGCCAAAATTTCGGCGGACGGCGCGGCAATATCGTCGGTCGTTTCGTTTGTTGATATTTCGCAAGACGAAGAATTCGCAACCATTCGGCGGGAACGAAGCATGATTTCTTCAATCAAATTCAATCGCGACGGAACTTTGGTCGCTATATCCGATACCGAGCTTTTAGGGTTCAACCGCAACGGATTCATTCGGTATGAAGTGGATTTTAACGGCAGAAGCTTACTCACATTTAATAAGGACAGCGAAAATTGCATCGTCTTGGCGTTCGAAGCCGGACGAGGGAACACAACGATTGAATTTTTCAACAGAGACGGAAGACCGCGCGGAAGTTATCAAACGCAAGGACGACTTCGAAATATTACCGTGTCGGGCGACGTGATTCTGGCGAACCGGCTCAGAACGGTTATGAAAATCACTCCGAACGGCAGGTCGCAAGAGCTTATCACGGTTCCCCACGATATTGTAAGTCTACAAATTATGGACGATCGGCGGCACGCGTTAGTTGTCGGCGGAAGCCAAGCAAACGTAATCAGATTCTAAACTGCCGCGCGCCCTTGACAGTTGACACGCGCAATCACTTATAGTATAATTATCCTATGTTTCTACCTATTTCAAAACTTGATATGCAAGCCCGCGGAATCGAGCGGCTTGACTTTATATTTGTAACCGGCGACGCGTATGTTGACCACCCCGCTTGGGCGTGCGCGATTATTCCGCGCGTTTTGGAAGCAAACGGCTTCACCGTCGGAATTATCTCCCAACCTGATTTTCGAACTTGCGACGATTTCACTCGTTTAGGCAAACCACGCCTTGGTTTCTTAGTTTCGGCGGGCAATTTGGACAGCATGGTCGCAAACTATACCGCGTCGAAGAAGGTTCGCTCGGATGATCCGTACTCCCCGAAGACAACAACAACCAATGCGTCAGCCCGAATGGGCATCGCCGGCTCGGCGGACCCTCGTGACAAGCTTCACAGCGACCAAGGGGAGCCATTTATAAAACGCTCGGACGATCCGTATTTATCCGGCAACACTAGCAACCGACGTCCCGACAGAACTACCATTATTTACTGCAACCGTATTCGCGAGGCGTATGGCCGCAATATGCCGATTATCATCGGCGGAATTGAGGCAAGTTTGCGGCGGTTTGCGCACTACGATTACATCTCCGACAAGGTTCGGCGGGGGATTTTGATAGACTCAACCGCTGATTTGTTGGTTTTCGGTATGGGCGAGCGGGCGATTGTTGAAATTGCGCGGGCGTTGGAAACCGAAAAAGTCGCAAATATTAAAAATATCGCCGGAACCGCGTATGTGCAAGACGCGAACGACGAACTTCCGGCAAACGCCGTAATTGTGCCGTCGTTTGACGAAGTTTCGACCGACAAAGCCGCATATGCCGAGGCGTTTCGCTTGCAATATCTCGAGCAGGACCCGATTCACGGCAAGCCGGTCGCGCAGCCGCACGGCGTGAAAACGATAGTGCAAAATCCGCCCGCAATGCCGCTTTCCACAAAGGAACTTGACTTCACTTACTCGCTTCCGTACGAGCGGACGTATCATCCGATGTATGAGGAGTTTGGCGGTGTTGCCGCGCTGAACGAGGTTGAGTTTAGCGTCGTATCGTCGCGCGGGTGCTTCGGTGGTTGCAACTTTTGCGCGCTAACTTTTCATCAAGGCAGAATCGTCACCGCGCGGTCGCACAAATCCATACTCAATGAGGCGAAAAATTTCACGTATAATCCCGATTTCAAGGGATATATTCACGACGTCGGCGGTCCTACCGCGAACTTCCGCGCGCCGGCGTGCGGGAAGCAGCTTGAATCTGGAAGTTGCCGCGAACGGCAGTGCCTGCACCCCGCGCCTTGCGGGAACTTGGAGGTTTCGCATAAGGATTATTTGAACCTCCTCACCGAACTGCGAGAGATTGACGGCGTGAAGAAGGTGTTTGTGCGCTCCGGTTTGCGATATGACTATATTATGGCGGATTCGAGCGACAAATTTTTGACCGAATTAGCAAAACACCATATCAGCGGGCAGTTAAAAGTTGCGCCCGAGCACGTGTCGGACAAGGTTTTGCGATATATGGGCAAGCCGCGACATTCGGTATACGAAAAGTTTCGCAAGAAGTACGAGCAAATCAATTCTGAACTTGGAAAGAAGCAATTTTTGGTGCCGTACTTGATATCGAGCCACCCGGTAAGCACGCTCGCCGACGCAATCGCGCTTGCGGAGTATTTGCGGGACATTCGATATCAGCCGCAACAAGTGCAGGATTTCTACCCGACGCCGGGCACTTTATCGACGTGTATGTACTATACCGGGCTTGACCCGTTAACGATGGAAAAAGTATACGTCCCGAAATCGTATAAGGAACGGCAGATGCAGCGGGCGCTGCTGCAATATCGAAATCCGAAGAATTATCAGCTTGTATACGATGCGTTGACGCAGGCGAAACGATTCGATTTGATTGGATTTGATAAGCATTGTTTAATCAGACCGCCAAACCGCCTGTTGAGAGGCGGGAACTATCAAAAAAGGAGGAAGTTGAAATGAAAAAATTATTTTTGATGATAGTAATAATATCAGTTTTATTAGCGCATACCGTTTCTGCTCTTTCTCCAAATCCAATCGTCTTTTCTTCAAGGTGTGAATTTCATAATTCAGCTATTACTGCAAGACAAAGAGCTCAAAATGAAGTTTCAAGTATAGCGAATGAACACGCGGCAGTAAGGGTAGTGGGTGAAGTCCTTGAAGGAACTGTAAATTATTTTGACTTTATAAATGTTGTGCCTAAGGTTGAATTGGCAGATATTGTAATAATGCCGGGGATGATTTTATTAGTATACATCAGCAGGGAAACGTGGCGACAGGGTGAGCTTAGAATTAGTTGGTTTTTAAATAGAGATGTTGAGAACTTTATTGAAAATTGGATTAGCGTAACGGGGGATCGTAATATTATTGAAATAACACATAATGGGAATAGGATAGCAAGAACAGGTAGTGGGCATACAAGCAACCAATATCGGTGGGTGGAAGACGGGCATGCTGTACAAGTAACTGTTCCCTCATGGTTACTCGCACTTTACCCCGAGGAAACATTCTTCGACATACACAAAATAAATGTAGCAATGCCTAACACATTTACAACATCTTTAATAAGGCTAAACGATAGGATATTTGATATTGGTGAACGACCAACTATTGAAAACAATCGCACTCTCGTTCCGATTCGAGCAATATCCGAAGCGTTAGGCGCAGATGTTGATTGGGACGAGCGTACACAAGAGGTTACGCTTGCTACTGACGAAGAAAGTTTATCGTTCGTGATTGGTGAAATGGTTGAGGGAATGGATGTTCCGGCGCAAATCATAAATGACCGAACATTTGTGCCGCTCCGATTTATCGGTGAATTTTTCGGCGCGGATGTCGAGTGGAACGAAGAAACACAGACAGTTATTATAAGCACAAACTAAAAAGGAGGCAATAAAAATGGCAATAATTTTGGACGGAAAAGTGGTATCGCAAAAGGTCAAGGACGCGCTCAAAACCCGCGCGGCAAAACTCGCGGAAAACGGTAATCCTGCGGCACTTGCGGTAATAATCGTGGGTGACAATCCCGCAAGCCGCGTGTACGTGAACGGCAAAAAGCGCGATTGCGAGGAAATCGGCATAATCACCGAAGAATATGCGCTTCCCGCCGACGCGACCGAGGCGGAAGTGTTGGAATTGGTCAACAAACTCAACAATCGCGCAGATATGTCGGGAATTTTGGTGCAACTTCCGTTGCCCGCGCATATAAACGAGGAGAAAATCATCAATGCCATCAGCCCCGACAAGGACGTTGACGCGTTTCACCCGACGAATGTCGGCAAAATCATGATTGGAAATTATGACTTCCTACCCTGCACGCCGGCGGGAGTTATGGCGATGTTGGACGCTTACGACATCCCTGTCGATGGCAAGGAGTGCGTTGTTATCGGGCGAAGCAATATTGTCGGTAAACCGCAGGCGATGCTGCTTCTTCACAAAAACGGAACCGTGACGATTTGTCATTCGAGAACTAAAAATTTGGCGGAAGTGACTCGGCGCGCGGACATCGTGGTTGTCGCGATTGGCAAGGCTGAATTCTTGACCGGTGATATGATTAAACCCGGCGCGGTGGTGATTGACGTCGGAATGAACAAGAATGTGGACGGCAAGCTTGTCGGCGACGTTAACTTCGCGGAATGCGAGCCGATTGCGGCGGCGATTACGCCGGTTCCCGGCGGCGTTGGATTGATGACCCGCGCGATATTGATGGAGAATACCATCATAGCGGCAGAAAAGGCAAATAACGCTTAGTTTGCAACAAAACATGAATTGCACAAACAAAAAAAGAGCCTTTCGGCTCTTTTTTAATGTTTAATTTTCTTATTTCACAGCCATGTTTTTCTTTGCGCCAAGGATGTACAACACAGGAAGAACAAGACCTACGATCAATCCTACCCAAGCAAATGCGCCAAGACCTACATTCAACGATGAAGCAAAGATAAAATCAAAAACAGTTCTAACAACAAGTAAAGCGATATAAGCTATTCCAAGAGTTGTAAGCAATCCTGCTTTTTCAGTTTTATTGCTCCAAAGCAATCCAACGATACCCATGATAAGTCCAAGAACCGCAAGAACGATAGCAACAATAATTGTAACCCAAAGAACTCCTGTTCCAACTCCCAATATAGATAAACTTGCCGTTATAAGACTTGCGCCGCCGCACGCCATTAATCCTGCTATAACGCCCCAACCGCCAAAGATTACGAACAAAATACTTACTATCTTTAACATTTTTGCTCCCGGTGCTTCTGTCATACTAAACATCTCCTTCGTTTTATATATACATTTTAATTATTTGCTAATTTGTCATAACTTATTACAACGACTTACAACGACATTTTATCACAAGTTTTACTAAAAAGCAATCTATTTTTATAGTGCAACTTGCACAAAAATCATGCCGAAATTAAGGCAAATGTTAACAAAATATTAATTCGTTGTAAACAACATATGAATAAAAAGCGGACTTTCGCCCGCTTTTTCGTTTCGTTTTTTACGCTTTATCCAAACTCGCCGCGTGAAGTAGAAGATCTACAACTTTGCAAGAATAGCCCCACTCGTTGTCGTACCACGATACAAGTTTCACGAAGTTATCGTTCAAGCTGATTCCCGCTTCCGCGTCAAACACAGACGTCATCGCTTCGCCGATAAAATCGCTTGACACAACCGCATCCTCAGTATAACCCAAAATTCCTTTAAGTTCACCGTCGCTAGCTGCTTTGATCGCTTTTTTAATCTCATCATAGCTCGCGCCTTTTTCCAAACGGCAAGTCAAGTCAACAACAGAAACGTCAGCCGTCGGCACACGGAACGCCATGCCCGTAAGTTTTCCGTTAAGTTCAGGAATAACTTTTCCAACCGCTTTCGCCGCGCCGGTAGACGACGGGATAATGTTAAACGCCGCGCCACGTCCGCCTCTCCAATCCTTTTTAGAAGGACCGTCAACCGTTTTTTGCGTCGCAGTCGTCGCGTGAACCGTAGTCATAAGACCTTCAACGATTCCAAAATTGTCGTTTATAACTTTCGCAAGCGGCGCCAAGCAGTTCGTTGTGCAAGACGCGTTTGAGATGATATTCATATCTTTACTGTAAGATTTGTGGTTTACACCCATAACAAACATAGGAGCGTCGGCGCTTGGAGCCGTGATTACAACTTTTTTCGCGCCCGCTTCAATGTGTGCGTTCGCAGTTTCAAGGGTAGTGTAAACGCCTGTAGATTCAACGATATAATCCGCGCCGCAACTTCCCCACGGAATTTCGTTCGCTTTCATTTTGTCAAAAACTTTGATAGTTTTGCCGTTTACAACGATTGCGTCGTTTGTATAACTCGCCGTTCCTTTAAATCTTCCGTGAACAGTGTCATATGATAACATATACACCATATACTCAGGGTCGATGAACGGGTCGTTAATTCCCACGATTTCCACGTCAGGATTATCAATCGCCGCGCGGAACACCAATCTTCCGATTCTTCCGAATCCGTTAATACCAACTTTTACAGCCATTTTAAATTCCTCCTTTGATTTTATCAATATTATTTTACACTAACGCATGAAAAAATGCAAGGATTATTTTTCAAAATGACGGGTATCCACCCCAGGGCAAGCCCTGGACACGCGCCTTGCGGCGCATTGCGAGACAAGTCTCGCGGTATTTACCCGGCTGTCGCAGAAAAAATGCCCTTTGCTGAGTTGTCCAAATTTTAATTTGGCTAACAACTCGTACTTGAGGATTGCCCAAGAACACGAGTCGTTTGTTGACGAAATGTGATTGGTTGCAATCTACCGGCAAGCAAGCATTTTTTCAATCTCGAATAAAAAAGAGCCTTTCGGCTCTTTTTAATTAGCTTTTACTCAACCGTATATCTTCCCCGAACCATGATAAGCGCGTCAACGGTAACGTTCAGCCCACGCCCGTCAGATAGCGGGACAATTAGCAGGTGATTCCCCGGAACTTCCACTCCGTGCGCCAAATCCGTTCCATTAGTAGTATCGGCAAGCCCGCCGCGGTATGTAGCGATAATATTCGCGCGTCCCATTCGCAGGATAAATTCGGTTCCCGCTTCCCCCATTATGCGCCGCCCGGCAGGAACAGGGACAACGGTAAAGTGCCGATTGTTTCCGGCGGTCGAAGTTCCGATTTCAGCGTCAGCTATGCCGTCAAGCCGCGCGTCAATATACGCGCTAATCCGCGGGATAAGCCGCTCGTCGATATAGCTCATTGAAACAAGCGGATCGTCCGCGCCTCCCGCGCCAAACGCCCAAATAGCGGTTACGCAGGAAGCCGCGATCACCGCAATTGCAATCACTAAACTCAAAAATCTCTTTTTCATCATTCGTATTCTCTCCTTTTTTGATAGGGTGTTGCCCTAAAACCCGTTTTTGCCGCTATGGCGGCAGGCGTTGCGCGGGCGCGCGCGGGTTTTGTTTGGGCTTCGAAGCCCATCTTTGTTTGTCAAGGACTAGCCCTTGACAATCCCACAAGTTTTTACGCGGGAAAAACTTGACTAAAACCGTCGCCCTCCCCGTCGCGACCCTCCCCGACAAAAGGCGTCGGGCGGGTACCCCGCTGACGGAACCACGGGCGAAAGTTAGTACAAACAAAGCACTCTACCCAAACAAAATCTCGCGCTTTTAGGCGCGGGATGCTCTCGAACGAGCGCGGCGGTTTATCTCGGTACTTTTTCCGCGAATGCGGTTCGCTAACAATCACCCGCCCTATCGGGCACCCTCTTTGCCTAAGAGGGCTTTAAAGGCTCCTTTGGCAAAGGAGCTGTCAGCTATGCTGACTGAGGATTGTATGCGGCAGGACACAATGCCCACAGAGCCTCGCTCTGAAAACGCCTGCCGCCATGGCGGCATATTGGTCTAAGACGCGTTGCGCCTTAAGCCCGCGCCCGTCGGGCGCAAAAATTTTGATAAAACTTTTGGGAGAGTTGTCGAAATCCTGATTTCGCTAACAACTCCCCTGTGAAAACTGCCAAAGAGAGTGAGCCGTGTTTTGGCGAAACTCGATTTGATGCAGTTGACCGCTAAAAAAGTTTTACTTAATCCCAAAACTAACCCCAATGGCATCATTCACCCGCCTCATTAAATCATCGTCCAAATGTCCGATTTTTTCCTTTAGCCGTTTCTTATCAATCGTCCGCACCTGCTCGGCAAGCACAATCGAATTCTTCGCAAGCCCGAAATATTCCGCACGACCAAGCTCGATATGAGTTGGAAGTTTTGCCTTATTCAGCTGCGACGTTATCGCGGTCGCGATTACGGTTGGGCTGTACTTGTTTCCTACATCGTTTTGAACGATTAAAACAGGGCGAACGCCGCCTTGCTCGGAACCCACAACAGGACTTAAATCAGCGTAATAGATGTCTCCTCTTTTTACTAACATTGCTCACTCTCCGCAAATATTTGGCAGGTTTGCGTCAAATTACGCAATCTTCCGCCGAAACTTCACCCGCTCAAAATCCTCAACGTACTATTTGTACGCCTGCGGTTTTTCGGGGTTCGTTTCGACGAAATCTCACGCAATTTGACGCAAACTTTTCATACCGCGTTTTGTCAAGAGTGCAAATTTACTATTCCTGTGCTATGTATAAAATTTTCGCGATACTCCTATTTACATAATACGCAGAATTTCGGAAAATGAGATTACATAATATTGTGTCTTCAATATTATACATTTTTATGTAACCTTTGTCAATGATTTTTCGGAAGCAAATAATTTAAAACATCAACAACTTTTCCGTCTCTGGTATATACGCGGGGTATGCGCTTTCCTACAATGCACAGGGTTTCGTAGTTAATCGTGCCGGTCAGTTTCGCAACTTCTTCAACGGGTATTTCCAAATTTTGATTATTTCGACCAAATAAGATTATTTCGTCGTCGACATCTATATTGTTGACCGAAGTTGCGTCAATCATACATTGATCCATGCAAATATTTCCTATAATCGGCACTTTTTTGTCATGCGCGATCACGCTTGCTTTGCCGGACAGGACACGTGAAAGTCCATCGGCATATCCGACAGGAATTGTCGCAACCTTAGTTTTATCAGCCGTTACAAACGTTCCGCCATAGCTTATCGGCGTATCCTTTTCCACCCATTTCACCTGCGTCACCGACGCGCGGAATTCCATCGCCGGAATTAGGTTTAGCCTAGTTTTATCAACCTCTTCCGATGGATAGCAACCGTATAAAATGATCCCCGGACGCACCATGTCAAGGTGCATTTCGGGGTATTGTATGATCGCCGCAGAGTTAGCCGCGTGCTTTACAGGGATTGAAATCCCTTGCGCCTCAAGCTTTTCGCATAAATCCATAAACCGCGCGAATTGCAGTTCGGTAAACGTTAGGTCCCTCTCGTCCGCGCGCGCGAAGTGGGTGAAAATCCCTTCAATTTCGATGTTCGGCAGTTCGCTGATAGACAAAATATCGTCTATCGCCGCCGCGCGGGTATCCGCGTCGTCGTTGTAGACAAACCCGACACGCCCCATTCCTGTATCGACTTTGATATGTATCTTTGCGGTCTTTTCTCGTTTAAACGCCGCATAGGAAATCGCAGTCGCCAAAGATTTCGAAAACACCGTCGGAATGATATCTTTTTTTACCAAAATATCAGCATACTCTGGTGGTGTATGGCCCAAAATTATAATAGGATGGCTGATATTGCAGTTGCGAAGCTGAATCGCCTCATCGATAAAGGCGACGCCGAGCGCGTCTGCGCCGTTGTCGAGCAGCGTTCGGGTAACCTCCAGAAAACCGTGCCCGTAAGCGTCGGCTTTAACCACGGCGAGGATTTTCGCGTGCGCGTTGACCGCGCGCCGAATCTCGCTGATATTATGAGCGATTGCGTCGAGGCTTACTTGCGCCCAGGCGCGATGGTTTACTTGCATTTGGTTTCCTCCTAATTTTGCGCCTGCCGGCGCGGGCTTTTGCCGCCACGGCGGCAGGCGCATATGTGCGCCCAACGGGCGCGGGGTTTTTAGGGCGAATGCCCTAAAAACCATTATTCGGGTCCGTCCCGAGGGCGAATGTCCTGCCGGACGGGCGATAAGGGCTCTGCCCTTATCAATCCCGGTCGCCTATGGACGCAAACGCCAGCGGTCAACCGTACCCAATCAAACTTCGCCAACAAACGGCTCGTTTTCTTGGACGGTTTTCACAGGGGTGGCATTAGCCGAATCCCAAAAACGGATTCGGAAGCCACTCCCAAGGCGGCGATTTGCGCCAAAGCCGGCGACATTAAAAACATTAGTAAGCGAACCGCATACGCGGAAAGACTAGCGAGATAAAGCACCGCGCTCGTTTGAGAGCGACCCGCGCCTAAAAGCGCGAGATATTGTTTGATTGAGTGTGCTATGATTGCATTAACTTTCGCCCGTGGTTCCGCCAGCGGGGCACCCGCGCGCTTTTTGCGTGGGTCGCGGCGGGGAGGGCGACGGTTTTAGTCAAGTTTTTTCCGCGCAAAAACTTGCGGGATTGTCAAGGGCTGGTCCTTGACAAACAAAGACGGGCTTCGAAGCCCAAACAAAAGCCTGCCGCCGCAGCGGCATATCGGTCAAGGCGCAACCTACAAGGCATCAAAAATTTCATCATCCACTCGTTCATTCAAATTAAATTCCGTAAAAACCACCGTAACGAGCGGAGTTCCGCTTGCGTCGTGGGTTTCGAGCCGCAACGGTTGCAGCGTTTCATTGTCAATCCATAACTTTTGCGCGGCGCGGTAGGTGTTGCCACCGTCAAGCGTGACTTCCAATACGGTTTCGGTATCATCCACCGACGTTTCATCGATCGCTTCGGTGGTTACGGCGACCGTCGTCACTTGTGAATCAAAATATCGGCGGAAAAACTCCGGCAAAAATGTGTAACTTCTGTTTTCGGGAATATTCTCGAATTGTATGCTCTCGCCCTCGTTCGGCGGGATGATTAACATTGTTCCGCCGGTAAAAACATATGTCATTCCTGCCAAATTTTCAGGCGCGAGAACGTCTTCGCGGAACATGTCGGGCGCGCGGTAATACTGCCGCATTTGGTAGACATTCGAGGTTCGTTCGACTGTCACCGTGACTTCGACCACCGCCGAAAACGATTGGATGTTCGAATATTTCCTGTAAATCCTCGTATGTATGTCCTCGTTCGTCCCGCAGGACGTCAGACTTATCGTAAGTACAAGCGTTACGGCGACGGCGATTGCCGCGACAAATTTGACGCAACGCTTTAAATTAAGTGTAATAAACATATTAACCCTCCTTAAATATATAATGAATATATATTCGAGGAAAGCTTGTTTATTCCGTAATAATCACTACCGCGACGGCGGTTGTTTTGGTGTGGGATATGGAAACTTGCGCATTACTGCGTTCGCCGCGGAACAGGATATATGGCGCGCCGAGCTCGTTTCGCAAAACCTCAATGTCACGCAAGTTAAACCCGCGAACACCTGTACCTAAAGCTTTTGCGAACGCTTCTTTCGCGGCGAAGTTGCCCGCGACCGATTCGGATTTTAGGTTGAACTCGCGTTCGGCTTCGGTGAAATTCCGTTCAAGGAAATTTTCCTTGCGATTCATCAACTCGGAAACGCGCGAAACTTCAATAATATCAATGCCTACGCCGATTATCATGAGTCGATCACCTTGTTTCGGGCGTATCGTCTGAATCCGTCAATCATTTTCTCGTTCGGCTCGAAAATCAGCAGGCATTTCAGCCCGTCTTTATCGTAAAATGTCGCGAAATAGGTTCGGCTGTTAGGATTTCCGCTTGCGCAGTTATAGGTGCGCGCAATGGTTGCGGAATTCGATTCCCGCTGATATTCGGGACTTGTCGTCGGCGCGAGAATATCAATTTTCCGTGCGTTAACGGTTACAAATCGTTTTCGGCGGCGACGATTGATTATTTTGTCGATGTCCATCTCGTTGTTGGTAAGACTGTATTCGAATTCGATATTTCGCGTTGAAATCAGCCAAAAGCAACCGACAAACAATCCTATAATGATTGCGCCCTCAAGCCCGAACAAAATTCCGAAAAACATAAGAATAACGAACGATAAAAAAAGCGTCAAACATATCATGCCTATGATGAACGCGATATCTTTTCCGTCACGCTTTTTCGCGACCAGTTTTTCAATAAATATATCCATAAGGTTCCCCTCCGTTTGTCATTTATGTGAAATGATTCATATTATTCATAATTATACTAGATTTTATTTGCAATGTCAAACATAATGTGGTATACTACGAAAGGCGCACCTAAAAACAGGGCTCCCGAAACGTCCCAACGCAAGTGGACGTTTTGGGAAAGCAGATGGCTGTGGATTTTGCAAACACAGCAAAATCTTACGCCCCTGCACTTTTCGGCTATAACTTTGCAAAAGTCAGCAAAGTCAAGTCTCAAACGAAGGAGCAACCGCCCATAAGGTGAGCTTTTGCCGCGTTTTTTGCGGAAAAATGAGCAATAAGGGCGCGTTGCGACGAAGGTGGTGAGCGAGATAGATGAACGAAGCTGAATTAATACATAAAGCGCAAACCGGCGACGTGCGGGCGTTTGAGCAGCTTGTTGAAGAATATCAACAATCTGTTTTTAATCTTGCTTACCGAATGATTGGAAACCACGAAGATGCCGCCGACATGGCGCAGGAAGCATTTATCAAAGCTTATTTTAACCTTTCGAAGTTTAAAGGAAATTCGAAATTTTCAACTTGGATTTATCGTATTGCTACGAATTCTTGCTTGGATGAAATTAAAAAGCGGAAGAAAACGCCGACTTATTCGATGTCGGACAGCATTGAGATTGAAGAGGGTGAAATCACCCGCGAAATTGAAGATAAATCGTCAAATATAGAAGAAAATTTCGAGCGGGAAGAGCAGCTTAAGATGGTTAACAAAGCGATTGGAAGATTGCAGGAAAATCATCGAATCATAATAATTATGCGCGATGTTAACAATATGTCTTATGAAGAAATTGCCGAAATTCTTAAATGTTCGACAGGCACGGTTAAGTCGCGAATCTCCCGCGCGCGAACGATTTTACATGATTTTTTGAAAGAAGACGGATTGTTCAAAAATTAAAATTTGATTACAATTTTGTAACAAAAATTAAAAAATATTAAATTTTTATTAAAAATCAGGGAACTTTTTTCGAGTTTTGGCGTCTAATATGTAGCAGTAATATTACTGGGAGAGTTTTGGTGTATTTTAAATAGAGAGGAGGAAGCGCAATGATTGATAAAAATATGGATAAAAATATGGATAAAATGATTTCACTTTTGAAAGAGAGTCGCGTAACGCTTCCGCCTGATTTTTCGCAGAAGCTTCACAACAGGCTTGCCCAAGCCAATCAAGAAATGTTACAAACTACCGCAAGCGAGAAAACTTGGCTTAAAAAGCTTGTATCTATTCGCGGAGTGCTTGCCGGAGCGGTTTGTATGCTTGTGATTGGCACGGTTTTTATAACCGGAGTTTTCGACCAGGCAGATATTATTACACCTATTCAGCCGGATAGAGGGCAAACCGACGTTACAAACGGCTATCCGCCGATTGTTTGTACGGAAGATTATCCCGACTGTTCGGTTGAGAGACGGATTTATTATGATATAAACGGCTATGCGCAAACGTATGTTTATAATGATGCTTACTGCGCCAATGCCGACGACGGCGTGAATAATCAAGTTATGAGTGTTGCGCCCGGCCATGTGCCACGGTCAAGCATTAACGCTCCGTCAGCTAATGTAGCGCAAAATGTCGAATCACTTATTCAAGAATCAGTAATAATCCCAATGCCGAACGAAGCAAATTCTATGGTATTAATTCCGCCGATTCAAGGTGGCGTTCGCTTGCCGACTCCGAGGGAATTTCCCGCGCCGGCATCGGTGGCAGCGCCAATACACGATGTAATCGCTCCTATGGCACCCAGATACACGCCTGCCGGAGGCGGAAGCAACGAAGCTGTTGCCGTGCCGGGCCGCGCGTCTGCTGTAGTAGTGGCAGAGGCTGATGTAGACGCGTTTTCAGATGACTTGTTAGAGGTTGAACCCATGACCGGACCTATTGACTTCGGTGAAACGGTTATTTTCATAAACGCGATACAAGTTTATCGTTTATCTCGTAACGACGCGGCTATCATTTTTGACATTCTTGGAATCACCGTATATACGAATCAAGTGACAATTAGCCAAGAAGATTTTGACAGATTGCCGCGCACGTTGATGGAACGTAATTTCGCGGGAACGTTGGAGAGTCGCGATAGCGTGTTTAATGGAATAATGCATAGGATTGAGATTATTGAGGATTGTGCTAATTAGTTTGCGTAATTTACGCAATTTGATTAAAAAAATGGCGTGTTGATGCTGGATCATCAACGCGCCATTTTTATTTTGCGCCCAATGGGCGCGGTTTTTTGCGCGGGCACGCGCGGCGCGTTAAGGACCAGTCCTTAACAATCCAGCAAACTTTTGCGCGCCAAAAGATGATGAAACTCCTCGCATAAAACGCTTCGGAGGGCTAAATCTCTAAGCAGTAAACTGCTAAGAGCTTTATGCCAAAGCGCCTTGCGGACTCACACGCTCAAAAACCGAGCGCACGTGGCGCGGAGGTACGTGCAAACATAGCACATTCAACCAAAAAACATCTCGCGCTTTTAGGGAGTGGCATCCGGATTGGCTTTTTAATCCGGCTAATGCCACCCCTGTCAAAATCGTCCAAGAACACGAGCCGTCTATTGGCGAAGTTTGATTGGATACGGTTGACGGCTCGCGGGTCGCTCTCGAATGAGCATAGTGCTATATCACACTAGTCTTTCCCGACTCCCGTTGGTCGCTGGATAATTCGACTACAGCTTGTAAAATACACAAGCTAAGTCTCATTTACCGCGAACGCGGTTCGCTAACTTCTGTCGCCCTCATGCCAGACGGGGTACCCGCCCGTTCTTTGGGTGGGTCGGCGGCATAGTTGCGACGGTTGGCATAAAGCTCTTAGCAGTTTACTGCTTAGAGATTTAGACCTCCGAAGTGCTTTTTGCGAGGAGTTTCATCTTCTTTTGCCGTCAAAAGTTTTTCGTTGATTGACAAGGACTTCGACAAGTCCTTGTCGTCCTGCCCTGACAAGGGCAAATGCCACAGAGCCTCGCTCTGAAAAAGGGTTTTTAGGGCAGAACCCTAAACTCCCCGGTCCAAAACGCGGTGCCGACTAATACTGCATTCGCGCCGCTTTGCAGCGCAATCTCTGCGTCGGCGCGGTTTCTGATTCCGCTTTCGCTTATTATAAACGCGTCTTTCGGCGCGTGGCTGATTAGCTCAAGCGTTAAATCAACCGTGCCTTTGTCTTTTTCCAAAATTGTGATGTCCTTGTTGTTGATTCCGATTATCTTCGCGCCGATGGACTGCGCGAGCAGCATTTCGTCGCGCGTGTGAACTTCCACCACCGGTTTTAGTCCAAGTTTCAGGGCTTTTTCGTGCATTTCTTCCACATTATTCATAGTCGCGCAGATTAGCAGAACGTGCGTTGCCCCGCAGTCGAGCGTTTCGCGCAAATCATCTTCGGTTTTGATAAAATCCTTGCGTAAAATCGGGAGATTTACGGCATTTGCGATGGAGCGCAACAAATCAAGCGAGCCGCCGAAGTTTTTCGGCTCGGTTACGACAGACAAGCCCCAAACGCCCGCTTTTTCCAGCCGGACGGCGACTTCAAGGGGATTTCTCCCCTTGAATAGGTCGCCGTCTTTGGGTGAGATTGCCTTAAAATCGATGATGACTTGCGAATTGAAGCTATTTGCGTTATGCTCATTTGTACTCATTGGATAGCTCCTTTAATTCGTTTAGCTTGTTAAGAGCCGCGCCGCTTTCGATCAGTTCGCGGGCAAGCGCAACGCCCTCGTGAAAGTCTTTCGCTTTGCCGCCCACAACAAGCGCGCCCGCTGCATTTATCACAATCGCATCTTTGTTCGAATCGGTAATACTGCCGTCGAAAACGCCCTTGATTACTGCCGCGTTGGCTTCGGGGGTGCTTGATTTGATATCTTCGAGTTTGCAGCTTTTCATGCCGAAGTCTTCCGGCTGTATCTCGAATGTGGTAACTTCGCCGTCTTTTAGATGGTTTATCCGAGTTTTGCCGAGCAGCGAAATTTCGTCAAGCCCGTCAAGTCCGTGGACAAACATCGCGTTGGTGTAGCCCATCTCTTTCGCGACAAATGTTACGGTATCAAGCAATTCTGCCTTGTAAATTCCGAGCAAGTGGCGCGGCGCGAACGCGGGGTTGATAAGCGGCCCGATTATGGTGTAAAAAATCGTTTTGATTCCCAAATCCGCTTCCGCCGGCAGAACTTTGCACATTACGGGATGGAAAAGCGGCGCGTAAAGGAACGCGATTCCGATTTTTTCGATCATTTCTTCGACTTGCGGCGGTGTTAGGTTGATGTTTACGCCTAACGCCTCTAAAACGTCCGCGCTACCCGACAAGCTTGCAAGCGAGCGGCTTCCGTGCTTTGCGATTGGAATTCCTGCCGCCGCCGCGACGATTGCTGTCGCGGTTGAAATGTTGAACGTCGAAAGTCCGCCGCCGGTTCCGCAGGTGTCCATCAATTCGCCCGCAACGTTGGGGCTAAGCGGCACGCAGTTGTCTCGCATTGCTTTCGCGATATACGCGATTTCTTCTTTGCTTGCGCCTTTCATCAAAAGCGCGACTTGGAATCCGGCGATTTGCACGTCGGATACTTCGTCTCGGTTGATTGCCGAGATGAGTGTGCTGATATCGTTTTCGGTTAATTCTTGATTTGTAGTGATTTTTGATAAAACTTCTTTATACATAAAAATTCTCCTCCTTTTTGTTAGGAGGCGGCAGAACCTGCCTCCTTCATTGCTTCCTTCAATCTGCTGATGTAATACTTATAGTCGTCCATGCTTGTTGACGGCGCGATTTGGTGGTCGGCGCCGACGACATAGCCGCCTTGTCGAATTACCGGCATAAGTCTTGCGAACTCAGCGTCAATCGCTTCTTTGCCTTGCGCGATTTCAAGTTTATTAAATGCGCCGATAAATTTTAGTTTAGGGAATTGCTCTCGCACTTTTTCGATATCCATTCCTGCGTTAACGTCCATTGGCAGGAATCCGTCAATACCTGATTCAATAAAGTTTGGAATTAGCGCGTTGAAATCTCCGTCGGTATCAACGAAAACGTGTCCGACACCTTTGCTTTTAAGGAACGGTATCAGTTTTTTGTAATACGCGCCGATATATTCGTCAAAGTGCGCGGGCGAGAGCATAGGACCGTTCGCGCCGGACAAATCTTCCATTATGTACAGCACGTCGGGCGCGATATAGTCGAAAATTTTATCCAGCCACTTGATATAATAGTCGCATAGCCACGAATTCATGTCGTGCAACAACTCAGGCTCGTCGTACAGCGCCATCATATGTTCGGCGATTCCCATTACCTCGCGCGGGAACCAGAAAAAGCCTTTCATTGCGAAACGAATTGAGAACTCACCGTTTTTGTGCGGCTCGGAATAAAGCGCAAACACGGTTTTTATATTCTCGTCGGTGAAAAACTGCGCAATTGTCGCCTCGCCCTCGGCTTTGATTCGATTCCAGTCGTCAAAGGTTTCTACCGGCGGGCGTTCGCCGTGCTGCGCTTCGTAGTGAAACGGCAGTTGCAAAAACATTCTTCTCATTGGATCGTATCCGAAATACGACTCGAATTTTGCCGCGCTTTCGGCAAGTCGAATGTCGAAATATTGATGTAACCCTTGCGGATCAGCAATTTTGTTGTTGATTACATCGTGCGCCGTATATTCGACAGGCATTCCTTCGGCGATAAATTTTTCTACCGTTAAATCCCACGGATAAAAGGTTTCAAGCACCGCACCGCCGCCGAGTTTGGAGCAATCTTCAAAGTTAAGCGTTGCAGCTAATTTTTCCCGTACATTCATGGTAAATGCCTCCATTAAATCATAGATTTCAAAAATTTTCTTATATGCTTCGCTGCATGTTTGCCGTGCTCTTCGATAATTTTAACAAACGCGCTGCCGACAATTACTCCGTCGGCGATTTCGCGAATCGTTTCCGCCTGCTCGGGGGTTGAAATTCCGAATCCAATCATAACAGGCGTGTCGGTGACTTCGCGAATTTGCGCGACAATGTCGGCGGTTAAGTCGGTCGTGATTTCGTCGCGAACGCCTGTTGTACCGAGCGAAGAAACAAGGTAGATAAATCCGCTTCCGTCTTTGGCAAGCATTTTCACGCGCTCCGCCGATGTCGGCGCGATGAGGGGAATAAGGTGTATGCCATATTTGGCGGCGTATTCCGCAACTTCGCCTCGTTCTTCGTGCGGCAAGTCGGGAATGATAATGCCGTAAACGCCGCTATCCTTGCATTGCGCGAAAAATTTGTCGCAACCATACACGAAAACGGGGTTTATGTAGGTCAGAATCACCAACTTCGACGCAACGTCAACCGATTTGAGCGTGTCGAACAGCTTTGCGGTGGTCGCTCCGTTTGCAAGCGCGCGCATATTCGCGGCTTCGATAACCTCGCCCTCTGCGAGCGGGTCGGAAAACGGCAGCCCGACTTCAATTATATCGCTGTGTTCCGCCAAAACTTCGATAAACTCTTTTGTTTTTTCAAGCGACGGATCGCCCGCCGTTATAAAACTTACGAATTTTTTATTCATTGATATCTTCCCCCTTGTATCGCGCGATGCTGGCGACGTCTTTATCTCCGCGGCCTGAAAGGTTCACAATGATTGAACCGTCGTAGTTTTTCGCGGCTTTCATGGCGTATGCAACCGCGTGCGCCGACTCGACCGCGGGAATGATTCCCTCGGTTCGTGAGAGATACTCGAATGCCGTAACCGCTTCGTCGTCGGTGATTGGAACGAACTTCGCCCGTCCGATTGCGTGCAGGTGCGCGTGTTCCGGCCCGATTCCGGGATAGTCAAGCCCCGCCGAAATCGAGTGAACCGGCGCGATTTGCCCGTCCTCGTTTTGGCACCACAAAGTTTTCATGCCGTGGAAGATTCCGGGCGTTCCGATAGTGATTGTCGCCGCCGTTTTCGGCGTGTCGGCGCCCAATCCCGCCGCTTCGCAGCCGATAAGCTCGACGTTTTCGTCTTCGATAAAGTTGTAAAACGCGCCGATTGCGTTGCTTCCGCCGCCGACGCAGGCGATTACCGCTTGCGGGAGTTCGCCCTCTAATTTGAGAATCTGCTCGCGCGCCTCACGGCTGATCACCGCTTGAAAATCGCGAACCATCGTCGGAAACGGGTGCGGCCCGACCGCCGAACCGATTACGTAATGCGTGTCGTCAATCCGCTGCGTCCACTCGCGGAAAGTTTCGTTCACCGCGTCTTTGAGGGTCATCGTCCCCGCGGTTACGGGGTGAACTTTCGCGCCGAGAAGTTCCATGCGGTAAACGTTTAGCGCCTGCCGCTCGGTATCCTCTTTTCCCATGAAAATTTCACATTCCATGCCGAAAAGTGCCGCCGCCGTGGCGGTTGCGACGCCGTGCTGCCCCGCGCCGGTTTCGGCAATCAGCCGAATTTTGCCCATTTTCTTGGCAAGAAGCGCCTGCCCCAAAACGTTGTTAATCTTATGCGAACCGGTGTGGTTTAAGTCCTCGCGCTTGAAGTAAATCTTCGCGCCGCCCAAGTCTTTCGTCATATTTTCCGCGAAGTACAAAAGCGACGGACGATTCGCGTAGTTGTTGAAAAGATGCGACAGTTCTCGTTGAAACTCGTCATCATTTTTATAGTGTTCGTATGCCTGCTCCAGCTCTAATATTGAGTTCATCAGAATTTCGGGAACATATTGCCCGCCGAACTCGCCAAAACGTTTACTCATAGTTAAGCACATCCTTTATTTTCAGTATTTTATCAAGTGATTTATCGCCGTTTTCATCTTCCGCGCCGCTTGAAATGTCGATGCAGTAAGGATTTAACTCCATTGCTTGCCGCAGATTCGTTATATTAATCCCGCCGGCGAGGAAAAATGGCTTGGCATTGTAACCATCGATAAGTCGCCAATCGAACATTCCTCCGGTCGAGCCTCGTGTTCCTTCTCTGTATGAATCGAACAGCGCGAAGTCGCAGTTCGTCGGCTTAATATCGTCCGCCGTTCTCATTCTAAACGCCCGAATTGTCGGGCAGGGCATTTCGTATTCCACATCCCCATGAAATTGTACCATATCAATAATATTCTCGTCAATCAAGTTTTTTATGAATTCGTAAGATTCATCGACAAACACGCCAACCGCTTTTATGTTGGGATTTAGTGCGGATTTGAGCGTTTTCGCGGTTTCTACGGTTATCTGCTGCTTTGACGGTGCGAAAACAAAACCCGCAAAGTCGATGTTTGCGCGATTTACAAAGTCTATATCGTTTAGGGTTTTTAAGCCGCAGATTTTGAGTTTCATAATGAGTGCTCCTTTGTTGCGCCGACAGGCGCGGGGGTTAAGGCGCATTGCGCCTTAGACCAAAATTGCGCGGGCGCGCGCGGCGCGTCAAGGACCAGTCCTTGACAATCCAGCAAGTTTTTGCGCGGGAAAAACTTGACTAAAACCGTCGCCCTCCCCGTCGCGACCCTCCCCGACAAAAAGCGTCGGGCGGGTGCCCCGCTGACGGAACCACGGGCGAAAGTTAGTGCAATCAACGCACCCTAACCAAGTAACATCTTGCGCTTTTAGGCGCGATTCGCTCTCGACTATAGCGCGGCATTCTATCTCGCTAATCTTTCCGCGAATGCGGTTCGCTAACCCAGCTTTTCTGTCGCCGGCTTGGCATAAATATCTTAGCAGTTTATTGCTTAGAGATTTAGCCCTCCGAAGCGTTTATGCGAGGAGTTTCATCTGTTGTCGCCGCTTTGGGAGTGGCTTCCGAATCCGTTTTTGGGATTCGGCTAATGCCACCCCTGTGAAAACCGTCCAAGAAAACGAGCCGTCTGTTGGCGAAGTTTGATTGGGTACGGTTGACCGCTG
>Ga0131853_10001118_pt1 | contig 48812 bp, 38 predicted proteins | sample TergutLab28metaG_FD_92764 | JGI IMG/M metagenome (GOLD analysis project Ga0131853, IMG submission 92764) | Labiotermes labralis P1 segment gut microbial communities from Petit-Saut dam, French Guiana - Lab288 P1 (version 2) (version 2) | ecosystem: Host-associated > Arthropoda: Insects >... | reverse complement strand
TGGTTTTGCCAACACAAACGACATCCTTATAGGTGGCAATGGAAACAATACCATGCGCGGTAACGGCGGCAACAATGTTTTCATGGGCGGACAGGGTGATGACCACAAAATTGGCGGCGCAGGCAGAAACACGTATATCTGGGAACTCGGCGATGGCAACGACTGGATAAACGACCACGCAACCAATAAAGACCTCAACGGCTGGGGCGGTACGCTCAAAATCGGTGAAGGTGTCGACCCGGCAAATGTCGAATTAACCAGAGCCGGCAATAACCTCATCCTGATAATCGCTGAAACGGGTGAACGCCTGACCATACAGGATTGGTTCCGCGGCGCAGATTGGCAACTCAATAGAATTGAATTCGCCGACGGTACATACTGGAACAGAAGCTCCGGCCAGTCGGTAGAGGCCTTCTTCCAGGAGCAGGCTGAAATGGCAGCAGCTTCAGAGCTATTGACGCCCCAAAGCGCCAGCCTGTTCTCTTTTGGCTGTGAAATTTCGCTGACCTCATCGTTCGAAACATATAACGACGTCACAGCCGCAAGTCCGGCAGGTTTTATCAGCGACCAGACAGCTGTTGATGTAGCTCTGGCGTGCCTGCAAATAGAAACAGACAGCGGCATGGTCTGCTCCACGGAGAACGCCAGTTCGTCACTGAACAGCGCCAGCGCCCTTGCCATATCTAGCGGCAATTACACGCACGTGTACGAAGAGCAATTCAGCAGCAGACACGTAGCGTAGCGGTTGCGTTGTTGCGCTAAATCTACGATCAGGGGCGGCTATATCGCCGCCCCTGATTATTCCTTGTGACTACATCATCTAGCTTATTTTATTTAAAGCATCAACCGCTAGCCAGCATTATGTCGGGCAAAAATCCGTATTTACGGAGGTGCTTTAACGGTAAACCTCCCTGATATTGAACAGAACCATAAAGACAAAACCTGCGAGCATCACTGACCAGAAGGTGAGAAAGCGGAATAAAACGGTGATAACAGCTGCGTCGCTCATTGTAAAACCCAGGGCTGCCAGCAAACCGGAGAGCGTTACCTCAAAACCTCCCAGTCCGCCGGGGAAAATGGGCAGCATGGCGACCATATACGATACAAAACCAGCGGCCCCTATGTAAATTATGGAGACGTCTGACATAAACGGAGTGGTTAATAAGTATAGTTTTACGGGGTACATCAGCCAGATCAAAAAAGACAATAACAGGAGCATTACGCACTTTTTCGTGTTTTTGCGAATGGCGGCTAAATGATCTAAAAACGTAATTAAAAAATCTCTCGTTCTGCGCACCAATGTCGAGCGTGGTTTTATTGGTTGCAGACGGCTTCGTATGTAGTTCGGAGCCAGCAAAATGCCTGTGAACAGCGACAGCAGAAAAAGCAAAATACCGTAAAGCAAAAATTGCAGGGGCCTTGCCTGCAATAAAGATATTTCACCGATCAGGAGCCATGCGGCAAAAAGGAGGATAAGAAAAAGGCTGCTCATGCTGAATAGTTTTTGCAGCGCCACAATAGAAGCTGCCTGTTCGCCGGAGCAGTTTGCCATACGGCTGATTTGCACAGCGCGGGTGACCTCTCCGCCAAATTTTACTCCGGGCGTGATAGCGTCCATGACAGCGCCCTGGCAGTTTACATATAACATTTGATGAAATGAAATTGGCGTGCTGGTCAGTTTTGCGATTTGATGCCAGAGGGTATTTACCAGCAGCTGAGAAATAATTTGCAGACCAGCCAGCAACACTCCCAGCCACAGCGGGATTTGTTTTGCGCTGTATAATATGTTTTGCCCGTCAAACCGCCACAGGGTAACGGTAAGCAGCAGAATCAGAAGCGCCGCCAACAGCCAGCGGAGCCATTGTTTCAGGTTTTCCTTCATGAGGATCTTCCTTTATGTATAGCATGGTGCTGCCTATATTGCTGGCCGCACTATGCACGGTGAATGGGCAATGATGCAGCATCGGGAGCTGGCTGTACAGGTTTTTCAGCCGCTTTTTTGGCCTGCGAACCAGCAGTTTTGTGCCTGGCGTTACATTTTTTTCCACATGCGAAAAAACACATTCCATAGGCTGGGTCTGCAAGGCGAAATGGACAACGGTATATGCTGAAAAAGAGATGTCCGTACTGCGCCCGTCCTGATGAAGCACCGTCACATGTTCATTTAAATTCAGGCGGTCAATGACTTGCTTGGCTTTTGAAACACAGCAGGTATTATTGTCGATGACCGTGATCTTTGCCCCTGTCGCCTGGTGAAACAAAATAGCACTGAACGGGCAGATACCGCCGCCTATGCAGAGAATGGAGTCACCTTCGGTGATGGCGGCCAGGACGATTTCTTTTTGGACTACGTCACGGTAATATTTTTCGGCGAATTTATAGACAATCTCTTTTTCCGAGGCCCAGTCTTCGATTTTCTGCGTAATAGCCGTGATCCATTGTGACACAATTTATCCCTCCCTATAAAAGCCAGTATAAAAACAGCCTCTATAAAAATAGTCGAGCTACCTGATTGATAAGGCCGCCCGCGAACAATGCCAGAACGATTGTGGAAAGCGTGATGGCAACGGCGACCTTAATTTTGAACTCTTTCGCAAGAATAGCGAAAACGGATATGCAGGGCAGGTACATCAGAGAAACGGCCCCGCCCACAAAAGCCTGCAAGGGCGTCAAGTCTAAGGCCAATAACGGCGCTACAGACATTTCGCGGCGCACGATGCCTAAAATCAGCGCGATGACCGCTTGATCGGGCAGGCCCAGCCAGTTCGTAACCAAGGGCTGAGCATACACGGCTATGACGTCCAGCAGGCCGGATTCCGACAATAAGGCTGCTACAACAATGGCGAACAGCATTGGCACTTCCGTGTCATGTAAAAAATGTTTCATGCGGGTTACCAATTTTCTGCCGTAAGATTTTGGGTTTGGCATCAGCAGATTTGGAATTTCAAGCAGGAGAGGATCAACGTTGCCTTTTACTAACTTACCTGTGATCAGGGTGGCTAGTACGAATAAAAGCAGCGAAAACAGGAACATGGCGGGCAGCATCCACCATGCGTAAGCGGATAACAGGCTGATTATGGCTCCTGTCTGAGAGATGCATGGGATGGCAATGCATATGGCGGCGCTGATTACAATGCGCTCCTTGCGGGAAGTAGCGGCGCGGCTGCCAATGACGGCTGGCACAGCGCATCCATAGCCCATGATCATATATATAAGGCTACCGCCCTGAATGCCCAGTTTACGCATTATATTGTCGAACAGCACGGACATTCTTGGCAAAAAACCCGTGTCTTCCAGAAACGTGAACGCGACGTAAAATAGCAGAACATATGGAAAAATCAGCGCCAATATCCATTCAAAGCTGATAACAAATACTCCAAATTCGCCGATTAAGATGTTTAAAAGCATGCCTTCCGGCAAAATAGCGGTGAAGAAATTGCGGAAAAATGGAACGATAAGGCCGTTCACAAGCGGCAGAAGCGCGGCCGCCCGCAGCCCGCGGCCGCCGAAAACCACTACACCGATGGTCAGAAGCATCACCAGAATAGCTATAGGGATACCTGGCAAGGGTTGCATCATGGCATCGCCCAGTCTGTCTAGAAAACTTGGGCTGGAAAGATTTTTTTTGCTTACGCGACTGGCGATTTCCTTCGCTCTGGCCCAAAAATCGCCTGACGAATTTGCTTTACTTGGGTTACTGAGGTGGCACGCGGCGCATTTCTCGCAATGGGCTTCCTCTTGTGATTGACTGACGCAAATTTTATTCGCCGTGCCAGACGGATCTAATACTGCCTCCAGCTGCCTCATGAGTTCGTCCAGGCCCTGTTCTTTCACAGCTACGGTGGGAATCACTGGCGCGTCAAGCTCTTTTGCTAGTAACGCGGCATTTATTGTTATCCCGTGACGCTCGGCCACGTCAGTCAGATTTAATGTATACACTATGGGAATGGTGTATTGGCGCAATTCCAGCGCGAGGCGTAGGTTGCGCTCTAAATTTGACGCGTCCAGCACGCAGATGATGGCTTTTGCGCCGCTTTCCATAAAGCGTGCCGCAACGGCTTCCGCTTCCGACGACGGAGCCAGAGAGTATATTCCAGGCAGGTCGATTAAGGTGTATTCGGTTTTTCCGACAGTGAAGCGCCCTTCCATAAAATTGACGGTGGTTCCGGCGTAATTGGAGCTGATAGCGTGTATGCCCGTCAATTCGGTGAAAAAAATACTTTTGCCGACATTGGGATTTCCAACGAGCAAAATTTTATTTGGCTTTTTTATTACCTGGGCGTCTTCTGATATATCGCAGTGTTTCATGATGGTTTACGATAAACTGACCTTTTTTACGCCTATCTGTATCGCGATATCTTTTCCCAAAGCGACAGAGTAGGCATCTTCCACGCGCAGTAAGACCGGTCCGCCCAAAGCGTATCGATTTTGTACAGTCACCTGCGTGCCGCTTCGCACGCCCATGTTTTCCAATAATCCAATATCAGGCACGGAAGTTACCTGAAATCTGTTGTTTTTATCCGCAACGTATAAATTTGTTGTTAGAGGCATAATACCCCACCTTCCTGTTCATCAAAACTCAAAATTACTATGACGAGTTAGGCTTGGCGAACTTTGAGCGTCTAAAAAATAACGCCATATCACACTGCCCGTTTATTCTGGCGCGAAGTTCAAATTAAAGTTTGATTGATCATACTTTAATAAAACCCGCTCAATTTGTCAAGAGGCGAAAGCTTCGCGACAACTAACTTGCTATAATAAATTTCGGTTTTTTTATAGCTGTAAGGTGACTCATAATTGGCGTGGGTACGAAAAGGAGACGATATTATTATGCATTGGGTTGTTTATGCACTGCTTGCGGCGTTTTTTGCGGCGCTGACGTCTATCTTGGCCAAAATAGGGATAGAACATGTCAACGCCAACTTGGCCACTGCCATAAGGACGGCAGTGGTGTTGCTTATCGCGTGGGGTATAGTGTTTGCCACGGGCAGGCATCACGAAATAGGAGCCGTGAGCCAGAAAAGCTGGGTATTCCTTATTTTATCTGGCTTTGCTACGGGGGCGTCTTGGCTTTTTTTCTTCAGAGCTCTTCAGATGGGCGATGTGTCTAAGGTCGTTCCTGTGGATAAGTTCAGTGTGGTCATAAGCATGGTTTTGGCGTTTATCATTTTGGGCGAAGCCGCCAGCGCGAAAACCATCGCGGGCGGAGTGTTGATTACCATCGGGACGTTAATTTTGGTGCTGTAGATGTGAGGGAATGAATAATACCAATTTGTATTTAAACGGGTGCTAATTCAAATTATAAGTGCTTGCAATAACTTTAGGCCTTTTATTTTAAATTGGTAAACAGCACAACACCGGTTCGGAAATTCCAAACTGGCGTTGTGCTGTTTATAGCGATTATGCAAATCGCTATATTACGTAAAAAAAGCGCGATAGCCAAAAAGAACCGTCGCTGCCAGCAAAAAGCCCACAAGCATTCGCAGGTAGACGCCCCCAAATTCGCTGCCTGGCAAATCCCCACGGCTGACGCGAATCCACAGTTTGGAAATCAGAATAGCTCCTATCAGGGAAGCTAGAGCGATCAGCGCGTATATATTATTTTGCTCCATCAGATAAATCACCTTTCAAGCGCTGCCGCGCCGCGTCTGGGTCGCGGCAGCCTGCTCATGTTAAAATGTCGGTTCTAAAATAAACCGGTTATCTTTCCGTCTTCGTCTATGTCTATGGAATGAGCCGCAGGCTTTTTAGGTAAACCGGGCATTGTCATGACAGCACCGGTTATCACGACCAGAAACCCGGCTCCCGCAGACAGGCGCACTTCCCTGACCGTGACGCGGAAACCTTTTGGTCGTCCTATCTTCGCTGCATCGTCAGAAATGGAGTATTGCGTCTTAGCCATGCAGATCAGAAGATTATCTTTGCCGAGTTCATGTATAAGCTCAAGGTCTTTTTCAGCCTGAGCGGTGTAATCCACGCCGTCAGCGCCGTATATTTCGCGGGCGATGGCGCTGATTTTTTCCTTTGGACTCATCTCCGGTGTGTACATATATTTGAGGGAGGATGGTTTTTCGCAGGCTTCCACTACTTTTTTGGCTAGTTCTGCACCGCCAGCGCCGCCTTTGCCCCAGACCTCTGACAGGGCGAAGCTCGCGCCCAGCTCGGTGCATTTTTTTTCCACCAGCGCAAGTTCGGCCTCAGTGTCAGTGTGGAATCTGTTGATTGCGACAACTGCCGGAAGGCCGAATTTGGTGATGTTTTCGATGTGCTTTTCCAGATTGGGCATACCGGCTTCCAGCGCCTTCAGGTCTTCGCCGGTAAGCTCTGTTTTTTTCCTGCCACCGTGCATTTTAAGGGCGCGTACCGTGGCAACTATAACAACGGCGCTTGGCGCAAGGTCGGCCATGCGGCATTTGATGTCGAGGAATTTTTCAGCACCTAAATCCGCGCCGAAACCCGCCTCGGTAACCAGATAATCGGCAAGTTTCAGGCCAAGCCTGGTGGCCTGAACACTGTTGCAGCCGTGGGCGATATTGGCGAATGGGCCTCCGTGTATGAAAGCAGGCACTCCTTCAAGCGTTTGAACCAGATTGGGGTTGATGGCGTCTTTCAGAAGCACCGCCATAGAGCCAGTCGCGCCTACGTCTGCGACTGTGATGGGTTTGCCTTCGTAAGTGTAGGCCACGACAATTCTAGCGAGCCTCGCTTTGAGGTCAGATATGTCGAGAGCCAGACAGAGAATAGCCATGACCTCCGATGCCACTGTAATATCGAAGCCATTTTCGCGCGGCACGCCCTCTGATTTGCCGCCAAGCCCGATAATGATTTTCCGCAGGGCACGGTCGTTCAGATCCATGACCCTGCGGTAGACGATGCGGCGCGGATCGATGTTGAGTTCGTTGCCTTGCTGTATATGATTGTCTATCATTGCGGAACAGAGGTTGTGTGCAGCGGTTATAGCATGAAGGTCGCCAGTGAAATGGAGGTTGATGTCCTCCATCGGCACTACCTGAGAGTAGCCTCCGCCAGCGGCTCCGCCTTTGACCCCGAAGCTGGGGCCCAAAGAAGGTTCTCTCAGCGCGACGCAGGCTTTCTTGCCAATGTGGGCAAGTCCCTGAGATAGCCCCACGCTGGTTGTTGTCTTTCCTTCTCCGGCGGGAGTGGGGGTAATTGCCGTAACAAGAACAAGCTTTCCGTTCGGTTTGTCTTTGAGTCCTTTCAAAACTCTGGGATGTACCTTGGCTTTGTACTTACCGTACAGTTCAAGGTCATCCTCCGCTATCCCAAGTTTTTTGGCAACGTCGACGATCGGCTCCATTGTCGCAGCCTGCGCTATAGCGATATCGCTCGGCACTGTCATATACTCCACTCCTTAAAAAAAATTTATATATGGCCCTGGTATTATACCGCTTTCCAAATTTAGAGGGCAACCTAGCGCAAAAAAATAACGAGGCCCCGAAGTATCGGAGCCTCGTGTATGAAATTTTTAGCAGGGCAGCGTTGTCTTGCCTCATTCTGCTGTTTAATTTTTGATATTTTGAGCCTTGAACAGGTCGCCCATCGTGTAGTTTACGACATCGTCCTGCATATTTTTTTGAGGCCTTTCGTGGGAAGATCTGGGTTCGCGCTTCTTTCTTTCTTCGTCACGTGGGGCGCGCTGTTCCGGTTGCTCTTCCAAAGCACTGAGGGAGAGGCGTATCCTGCGCTGGTCGGGGTTGACTTCGATTACACGCGCGGTAACTTCTTGCTTTTCCTGCAAGACATCGCTCGGCTTCTCAACCCGCTTTGATCTGAGCTGAGAAATGTGGATGAGGCCCTCCACGCCTTCTTCAATTTCGACAAAGGCACCGAAGTCGGCCAGGCGAACAACTTTAACCTTAATATCCTGGCCTTTTTTATAGCGCTCCTCTATGTTCTTCCACGGGTCGTGAAGCTGCTTGTAACCAAGGCTGATACGGCGTTTGGCGGTATTGACGTCAAGCACCTGCACCTGTACTTCCTGCCCTTTACGGAATGTTTCTTTCGGGTGATGAATCCTTGCCCAGCTTATATCGCCGATATGGATAAGGCCCTCGACGCCTGGCTCAATCTCCACAAAAACGCCGAAGTCAGTGATGTTGGTTACAGGGCCTGTCACCAGCGTGCCTTTCTGGAAGCGCTCAACCACTGAACTCCAAGGGTCTCCCGCAACCTGCTTTATGCTGAGGGATATCCTGTTATTTTCGCGGTCTATGCCTATCACTTTGACCGTGACTTTGTCGCCTTTTTTGTAAGCGTCTTTGATTCGCACGTTGCGTTTCCAGGAAATCTCGCTCATGTGTACTAGCCCGTCGAAGGCGCCGATGTTCACGAAAACGCCAAAGTCGGTCATGCTGCTGATTTCTCCTTCGAGAACGCTGCCTTCTTTAATGTCTTCGTAAAACTTGACGCGTTGTTCTGCGGCTTCTTTTTCAATCAGCGGTTTTCTGGAAAACACGATTCTGTTCTTCCTGCGGTCTTTTTCGAGTAATTTAACGTCAAAAACCTCGTCCACGAACTTATTGAGATTTACACCTCTGCCATCGGCGGCAAGGTGGGATATGGGTATAAAACCCTCCAATCCGCAACAATCCACCATCAGCCCGCCCTTTACTTTACGAAGCGCTTTAGCTGAAAGGATATCGTTCTGGGCAAGTTTGTTTTCAAATTCACTCCATCGGCGGTCAAATTCATGACGCCAACGGCTCAGCAGGAGCTGCGCTTCCTCCCCCTCGCGTATGTTGACAACCTGCACATCAATTTTGTCGCCAACGCGCGGTTTTTCAGCGTCTCCAACCAAGATATGGTGTGTCCATTCTTTGACGGGGAGGTATCCTTCGCATTTATAGCTTACGTCTACCAGCCATCCGTTTTCTGTTTCGCCGATGATAGTTCCTGATCGTATTTCTCCTTTACGAAGGTCGGAAAGAGCAATATGATCCATCATATCTTCCATAGTTTCCTGTGCATCACGGCGTGTTTCCTGAGTGTTTTCTTTTTCCATGAGATGATCCATTACAACATAGCCCCCTTGACTGCCTACAATCTCGCAATTTTGTTATAAATTTTATAAAACATTAGAGCCATTGAGCTGGTATTTTAGCTTTTAGCTACCCGCTCCAGGCTATCAAGCCCCCTTCCTTTTAGTCAGCCCTCCTAATTTCGTACATCTGGCTGCACTGGTGCGTGCAATTGTGATGTATAGTAGAATCACTCATCTTGGCAGAGTATCATATCACAATCGGGCATTCAATTCATTATGATGCGATGTTTATTTGGGGAGAGATTATCTTGAAAATATGGTGTCTTGGCAACATACTCCTGGGTGACGATGCCGTGGGGTACAGAGTGGCGGAATTGTTGCTCGAAAAAAATATTTCCGGCGTAGTGGACTGCGGAACAACGCCAGAGAATCACATAGCCTTACTGCGCAGGCATCCGCCGTCGACGCTCCTGATAGTGGACGCCGCTGATATGGGAATATCCCCCGGCGAGCTGCGCAGGCTTTCCATCGAAGAATTGGAGGCTGTCGCGACAGTAAGCCACAACATCCCGGTTTCGCTTTTGCTGTCGCCCTTCGCGGGCAAGTTTGAAATTATAGTGCTTGGTATTCAGCCAGCTGTTACGCGATTGGGGGCTCCGCTTTCCGAAGCCGTGGAAAACGCCGCCCACCGCGTCGCGGATTTGATAGAACGCGGCGAATGGTATACTGTAGAGAAAATGTAACGAAGAAAATTTAGAGCCGTTGGCTATATGATGAAGATTGTTAATTAGGCAAGCAAAAAACTGTGTAATCCACTGCGATATCGCAAGTAATAAAAGGCAAAGCGCATAACACTGTGTTTATCGTTGCGACTGGGCGGCTTTTCAGCCACCCAGCCGTTTTATCAAGCTACCGTAAGCACTATGGTATTTCGCCGATGACTCCCTCAACGAACCAATTCATGCTCCAGATTTCATCGTCGGTCATGGTTACGCCTTCAGGAATTCTGATGGTTCCGGTCTGGTCTCTGATTGGGCCGGTGAAGATCAATTGCTCACCGGAGAGGATGCGCTCTCTTTCCGCGTTTACCATGTTGCGAACTTCTTCAGGAACAGCTGGCCCGAATGGAGCAAGGTCAACCGCGCCTTCTTTCATGCCGATCCACACGGCTTCGGATTCCCAAGTTCCATCAGCGACCTGCTGAACAATGGGAGTGAAGAGCTTTTCCCAGTTCCAAACCGGGGCGGTAAGGTGCATTGTCGGTGCGAAACGAGACATATCATTGTTGTAGCCAATTACAAAAACTCCTGCTTCTTCACTCGCCTGAGCAACGGCACCAGTGTCGGCGTGCATGGCCATCATGTCGACGCCTTCTTCAATGAGGGCTTGAGTTGCCTCTCTTTCCATGCCTGGGTTATGCCAGGAGTGAAACCACACAACGTTTACGGTTGCGTCTGGGTTCACTTTACGTGCGCCCAGCGTAAAGGCGTTGATCATGCGGATGACTTCAGGGATAGGGTGCGCGGCCACGTAGCCGATGTTGCCGCTTTCGCTGAGGCTTCCGGCGACAATGCCGGACAAAAAGCGCGGCTGAAACATGCGGCCAAAGAGCGTACCGACGTTATGGGCGCGTCTGAAGCCTGATATGTGAATGAAAACAACGCCGGGGTGCCTCTGCGCGACTTCCTGCACGAAGTCCATATAACCAAAGGAACCAGCGAAGATCAGTCTGGAACCATGCTGGCGTATCAGGCGCTCCATGACGGCGACTGACTCCGGCCCGGCTGGCACGCTCTCGACATAGGCGCTGTTCAGCCCTGGAAACGCTTCGTCTACCGCGCGTCGACCGATGTCCAATGTGAAGGTCCATCCGCCGTCACCTACAGGCCCAACGTATACAAAACCGGGATTGATTTCCTCAATCGGAACAGGGGCGCGGTCGGCACACGCTGGAAGGGCGGTTATAGCCACTATCGACACGCACAAAACAGACAGGAGCAAAAAGCATTTTTTCATGAAAACTCCAACCTCCTAAGTTAAATAATCTACCGAATTATATCAAAAATCGAACGCGCCCAGAATGGCGGGGCTTCGGTTGTTCCCATGTTATTTCGGGCTGAATCCATAAGCTGGTCGATTTTCGCTTTCTGCGTTGGGTCATTTAGATAAGCGAGAAGCTCGCGTACTATTCGTTCTGGTCTGGCGTTGTTTTTTAAAAGCTCCGGGAATATCGGCTCGTCAGTCAGGTAATTTGGTATGGATATATAGGGAATGCGGACGAGAAGGCGAGCCAGCAGCCAGGATAAACCCTTGCCGTTGTATATCACCACCATGAAACGGCGAAGCAGCATAGATTCAACAGCGACAGTTCCACTGACTCCGGCAACGGCCTCCGAGACGGCCATCAAGTCGCGCCCGTCGCCATCCCATTTTTCAAATTCTGCAAGGCGCTCTGTTAATTCCAGCCTCAGTGGCTCGGAAAGCCCCAGCGCAACGGAAAATACGGGAAGGAAGCCCTCGATTTTCAAAAGCCTGGCGGTCTCGATCAATTGCGGCAGGTGAAATTTGATGGCGTAATTCCGGCTGCCTGGCATAATAGCTATGACACGCCTGCCTTCGTAGCGTTTTTTCAGTTCGGCAGACGGCGAATAATTCTCCAGAGTTTTGGCCAGAGGGTGAGATATCCAGCGCGAATTTACCCCGCGCTGCACCAGAAAATCGTGCTCGAATGAAAAAAGTGGAAGAGAGAGGTCGAAATAATTTTTCAGCAGTTTTGTCCTGCCGCTGCGCCAGGCCCATACGGTGGGGGTGGCCAGAAATACCGTGAGGCCTTTGTAACCGGCTCTGCGAAGTTTTTTTACCAGAGGAAAATGAAAATCTGGGCTGTCCACGACAACAACAACGTCTGGCTTGCGCGTCATGATCTCGCGGACGATGCTGTTCCGCAGTTTAAACAGGCGCGGAATGGCTGAAATGACTTCCGTGAAACCCATCAATTTAAGCTCTTCGTAACTCCATGTAGCTTCTCCGCCCGCCTGAATACCTCTGGGGCCCATCATGCCCCATATTTCCAACGACTGCTCCCGCAGTTCGGCTATCAGATCGGCGGCGTACAAATCTCCGCTGACTTCGCCGCAGCTTACGAAAAAACTTGGAAGTTTTTTTGTCATTTGCTCATCATTTACACTGGCAGGGCAGGCCCCAGATGGCGATGTTTTTGTGTCTTGCCAGGTCGAAAAATTTTTCCGCTTCCAGTATTAAAGTTCGGCCCGCTTCCACCGCGAGGCAGGTCAGGCCGCTTCCAGCCATGTTCTCTATAGTTTTCGGCCCCACGGCAGGCAGGTCGTATCGGAGATCCTGATCTGTGCGCATCATTTTTACCAGAACTCCTTTAGTGACAAGTTTTCCAGCTCGTTCAATCATTGCGTCCGTTCCCTCGATTGCCTCGACGGCCACGACAGAGCCATCGGCCACGACAAGCGCCTGTCCGAAAGAACATGGCAAAGTGACCTTCAGTACGGATGCGCCGTATTCGAGGTCGCACGTTTCTTTTTCTGTGGGGAGCCTGTGCCCAAGCTGTCCTTCCGGCGCAATGAACTCTGGCAGGATATGCCAATAGGGGAGGACTGATATTCCGTTGCTCTCCAATATCTCAACCGCGGCCGCGAGCAGGGAGTGGTCGTCGCGGGCAATTCGAGTCAGATACTTAAGTGTTAATGAATCGAAAAGCGCGGGGAAATAGATAAGTTTTTTCGGAACCATGCCGGCCATTATCACACTGTTCGCTCCGTGTTTCCGCATTTCGCTTACGGCGCGGCCCAGTTTAGGGTAGCGCATGCGTATCAGCGGCTCCGATATACCATCAAAAGCATCGACATTGTTCCTCAAAGCTAAGACGAGAGGCGTTTTGCCGCGTTCAGTCAGGCGTCTGGCTATTTCTACCGGCAGCACTCCTTCTCCGGCGATTAGGGCTATTCTGCCGTTCGGCGGCACAATTTCTCCATGTTCATGCGTCTGGGGCGTGACGTCTGGCTGCACGTCAGTCTACCTTCCTCGAAAAATAAATTCCTCCGGCCAGGAAAATAAGATTCGGCGCCCAAGCTGCAAGCAGAGGGGGTAGGTTGCCGCTTTCGCCCAAAGCGCGGCATATGGACATGACCGTGTAATATGCGAACACGATCACCACGCTGAATCCGAATCCTGCGCTTGTGCCGGAGCGGCCCTGGCGCAATGCGCCAAAACTGGCCCCTAGAATTGCCATTACCACACAGGCCCAGGGGACGGCCAGCTTAAAATGAAATAAGACCAAGAAGCGGGCGGCGGGTGTGCCTATCATTTGCGCCCGTTCGGCATATTCCCACAGCTCGCGTGCGCTCATATCTGCGTGTCTTCTGGTTCCGCGCCGAAGTTGCTCCGGCGACAGGGTGAATATCATCCTCTGCCGATCGAAAGTAAAAAGCTGGCGCAGGTCTCTTCTTTCCGTGATCTCGAATACTTGCCCTTCATAGAGCCACCATTCGCCTTCGCGCCACGTTCCGGTGCGCGCTGAGGAAATGCGCGACTTTTGACCATCGCTGAATTCGTAAAGCATTATATTTTCCATGGCTCCGGCGTCGGTGTCCAGTCTATCCACGTAAATTACGCGCCTTAGCACGCCTTCGCTTTCGTCGCGCATAAATACTCTTTCCTGAATGGCGTTTGTTTGGTTTCTGAGAATTTCGTACCTCATGAGAGTATCGGCGGCCTGAGCGGTGAGTGGCACTATGGTTTCATTAAATATAAGAGTTCCTGTGGCTACGAAAAAAGACGCAATTACAACTGGGCGAAGTACCCTGCGAAAGGGTATCCCCAGTGATTTGATGGCTATAAGCTCGCTGTTTGCCGACAGGCGCGTCATACTCAGGAGCGTTGCCAGCAGGCATGACATTGGCAGCGTCCAAGCGATAACTCCGGGCAGACGATATAGGAACAGGCGAATCACAACGCCTACCGGTATGCCACGTTCTATAACAAGCCTGGCGGCCTCAAATAAAAGATCTCCCGCCACCAAGATCATGGTAAAAATCATCATGCCGAACACAAACGGCCCAGCCATTTCTTTAATGATGAAACGATCCAATATGCTCAGACCAGGAATAAAAGACAAAAAATTTAACCGCAAGAGCGTTTCCCCTCCGAAGTCTCAGGTGTTTATTCAGGTTATGATTATAGCATTACGCCCCATGAGTATTATTCGCGGCAACCACATCATGGCCAGAGACTGATTTTTCGTTGACATATTTGAATAAATACATCAAAATCATTCTTGTTAAAAACTGTCATTAGAGGAAAGGTAAAGCAAATTTCATTTACACGCTCAAACTTCACACACAAAAGCGCGGCTAAGAATTTTGAAGTCATAATAACGAATAAGGGGTGTAGCTTTGGGTAAAATTAAAAACGTATATATTTTTGGCGCACTATTGGGAATTTTGGCGATTGCTTCGGCGCTGACCACCACATGTATATAGGAAGAACTAATTTCCTTGGTACATCGACTTCTTTCGTCAGAGCCGCAGGTTTTATAGAACGATTTTTCTCGCCTGAAGCAATGTATCAATCAACTTATTACAGCAGCGTAGGGATAATGGTTGACTGGCAATTTATGCTGGTTATAGGAATAGCTATAGGTGCGTTCATCTCATCTATTGCCAACGGCACATTCAAAATCGAATTCATTCCCCCTCTCTGGAAAGAGCGATTCGGAAATTCTATTATAAAGCGAGCTGTATTTGCTTTTATCGGAGGAATTCTTGCAATGTATGGCGCCAGGCTAGCGGACGGGTGCCCAAGCGGTCATGGACTCAGCAGATCGAGGCGGCTTGATACGTTTTGAAAAACAAGTGGGTATGCTTCTGCTGAAAGATATGACTATTCTAAAATTCATGTTAACCACAATTTCTGTCGGGATGGTTGGGATCATTACTTTAAACCATTTTGGTATTTTGAACCTGTCCCACAGGCCGATGAACGTAGGTGGAATCGTGTTGGGTGGCTCATTATTCGGGATTGGCTGGGCGCTCACAGGTTTATGTCCCGGTACTTCGATGGGTGCATTGGGTGAAGGCAGGTTACACGCTCTTTTTGCAATTGCCGGTATGCTTACGGGAGCGATGTTATTCAGCCACAGTTACGATTTTTTGCGAAGAACAATCTTGGCTTGGGCAGATTTTGGAAGGATGAGCCTTTCGGACGTAACTGGAATTTCAAGCTTTATAATAATGCCGGCATTTATTCTGTGCGTTATTTTCCTGATGAAATACTTAGAGAAAAAAGGTGTGTGATACCAAATTTTACAAGAATCAAGTATAATGTAAGAGAAATCAATTCTTAGTAAGGAGGTGGCTATATGAAGATATGAAGACGTTGCGCAACACTGTACAATGTCAAAATTATATTAGACGGTTTAATGAAACCTTAATACACACCCCACCATTTAGGAAGTTTTTGCTGAAATCAAGAAAAAGTATCCATCTATAAGTTAAGATGACAGTTTACCGTAATTTTCGCCGCTTGTTAAGAATGGCGCCATATGCCCGGTATCCATAGGAAGTACGGCCACCAATTTGGCAATCACTGTTATTTCTGCCTGAAGCGCAAAGAAATCAGGAATGAAGCAAAAGAAGATTAAATAATATATAGGAGAATGAATATGACAAAGTTTTTCATTTGTGAAATCTGCGGGAATATAATAGGAATGATTAAAGACAACGGCGGCCCTCTTACTTGCTGCGGTGAAGATATGACGCATCTTGAACCGAACACCGTTGAGGCTAGCCATGAAAAACACCTGCCGCACGTTACAAAGACTGAAAACGGCATACGTGTGGCGGTGGGCAGCGTTCTGCATCCCATGGCAGAGGAACACTATATTGATTTTATCTATGTCAAAACCGAGCGCGGTGGGCAACTGACAGGGCTTGCTATTGGCGATTCTCCTGAAGCTGTATTTTCCTTTGTTGGGGATAAGCCAGTAGAGGTGTATGCTTACTGCAATCTTCATGGTTTGTGGAAGGTGGATTTAAGCTAAAAATAGCGGAGCCATGTTAAATGCAAAAATGCTTAAAGCACTGAGTGATCAGGTAAATGCTGAATATTTTTCAGTATATCCTGGAGCGCGATGCTTCTCCAATTTTTGTAACCCCATTTCCAAATTAGGCGAACTGACACTGCAAGAATTTTACACATTAAAGAGCCAACGGCTCTAAAATTAAGGGGGAACCTACCATGTCAAGCAACAAGTACACATCAATCGTAAATCTTGATTTCCAGTACGCGCACAGGTTTATGAACTGGCCGAGAGAAGCAAAACACCTTCACGGACACTCAGGCCTTTTATCTATTGAACTTGAAGACACCGTAGACCCGGTAACCGGCTTTGCTCACGCATGCAAAGATGGAGTCAAAAAAGCGTGGGAGGTCTGCGACCACTTCCACCATGCTACACTGTTCCAGGAAGGAGACCCGCTTCTTGACGCAGTTCTTGAGGTGTACAAAAAAGAAGGAATTATTAATGATCCTAAGTACTGCGTTCCTCTGAAGAAGATCGACCACGCTCTCGCCTGGTCATACCCGGAATATAGAATAGTTGTTACCAAAAAAGTTTCTACCTGCGAGAATCTTTGTGAACTTTTCTACGAGCTCCTTAAAGACAAAATGCCAATTAAAAAAATAACATTCCGCTCATCCGCCATGAACGCGGCATCAAAGGAATTCAAATAGGAAATGTGAACAACAGAAATAAAATCGCGTTTCGGTCATTGTCAAGCGTCTGAGAAAATGTCCGCTTGAATTATCTGAGAATATCCGGCGATAGTGTATCAACACCGCCGGGTGTTCATTTTAAGCAACGTATTCTTTAAAGACGTCACCATCCAAAGTACCGCTGAGCCGTACAGAGGAAAGTATGGATTGTCTTTGAAAACGTACATCTGGAATCACTTGACTGCCCTCGTAATAGGCACTGTATGCAATTCTTTTAAATCACTGTCCTCGAGTTCGGCGTAGAGTCCAGCGGCCGGGGCCTTCCTGGTGAAGGGGCAGGCCTGATACTGAGGCGAGGATAGACAGGTTTTCTTCAAACGCTTCGTTTCTGACGTCCATTGCCATGTCGGCCCATAGAATTCTCATTTCGGACGGGTCAAGCAAAAGGTAGCCAGCAGCGGAAAGCTCGCCATCGCTACGCAGGCCGTCGAGGAATATTCCCTGCCTGTTTACAGACACGGCAACACGGCCGTTGCCGGGGGCCACCCCAGGAAGTGTTCTCAGAGGTGTAACCGCGATGTCTCCGATGGATGCACCGGTAAACGAAACCAAAGAAGATGGAGCCATGCCTAAGAGAGAGGCGGTGACATTTGGCGTTATGGTAAGTGTCCTGAAATAAATGTCCACTAATCCCTCCAGGTTTCTTATTTCAAGATTGTTCACAGTAAATCCGTTTCGCGTGCTTCTTACCGTTGAGTAGGCAATAGAGGCTGGCACGGGCAGGCGGCGGGATGCCGACAATAAAGCGGCTTCGCCAATTTGCCTCCAGGGCATGAAAAACCACACTGTCAAAAGCAAACCTGCCAGGAAAAGCAACACCTTGAGAAAGTTTTTCAGCGCAAAAATTTTTTTCATTTTATTTTGTTATCTCTTCATTTCTTCAGTTTACGCTTCCGTGCCGATGGTGAGGTTGAGCCTGAAAAGACGCTCGCCTCCCGCCGGAACGGTAAATATCTCGGCGGAGATTACCTCTATACCCATGATGGATAGTTCGCGCACCATTTCCGTCAATTCCTCGGCGTATATGCGGTTGATTTCCACAACAATGCTTGTGCGCCCGTCTGCGATAGGGGCGACTCTGCTGACGCGGCCTCCCAGGTCAATTCTGGCGGAGACTTGGGCGAATGTCATCATTAAATCAATATCTCTGCCGGGTGCGGCGGCAGGCGCGAGAGTCCTAAATTCGGCTGCCAGTCCATTGAGTTCGGCGTAATGCGCCTGAGACAGAGCTAGGCTGGAAGACGCGCTTCTTGCCATGCCAGAAAACCACAAGACTCCGAGCCACACCGCCGCCGCGCATAGAATCAAGGCAAGGAGCCGCACGGAGCCGTTGACTTCCCCTCTCAGGATATAGCGTATTTTATTTACGTCAAAATTCATTACCATAAGGTCATCACCATCTTACAGATAAATCAAATCTATACCCAGAGCCGCCAGGAACGATATTGAGGTTGCTGATATGCGCGCTGTAGGCTCTTTCCGCCCATGCTCCGCGAAATATGTGCGCCGCGTCCATGCTTCGCGCAGTTCCTGTGTAATCGACTCCGCCTGAGTTATAACGCGCCACGTCCACCGTGACGCCTATGTCGGGGTTCTGTTCAAAAATATGCCCCAGATCGTAGAACATCTCGCTGATTGAGCGTCCCTCGGAAAAATCCCCTCTGGCTTGATGGACGTGAAAACGAGCCAGACCAATCGGGTCAGGGATATTACCGGTTCGAGTTGGCTCAAAGACCGAACGGTAAAGCTCAATCGTGCGCGTGCGGAGCGTGGTTGTATTCCTTCTGGCCTCGTAGAAGCGCATGGCATTTCCTGTAAGGACAAGCAGACCTATTACCAGGAGCCAGCAGGCCACCCGCGACAACGTATGAACAGTGCGTTCTAGCACCACGGCGCTGTCTAAGGCTCTGCGTGACATATTCACTCCGCCTATCCACGGGAAAAGAGTCATGCTTTCTTTGGCTATATCCTGAAAATCAGCCAGTTGGGAGGGATTCGTTGCGTCCATGGTAAAAACCTCGCCAATTTCTTCGCCTTTGGAACTGCAATATCGCTCGTACCATGCGTATTCAGCCTTAATATCGGTATCAGCGCGGGATTTCCAGCGATAAAAGACCGGCACGCCGCCGCGCCACAGCATTGAGCAAATGTTATCCTCGTCCATCCAGAACGTTATTCCTTCGCCGCCGACCTTCGCCACCAGAGGAAGGGGGGCTGGCCATACGATATTTTCGGCCTGAGATGATGGCGCGGGGAAATTTTCCAGTTCGGAGGCCGGTATATGCAGGGCCACACCGCTGCACGAACGCGGCGTTTTTTTGATCACGACAGGGAAAAGTTCCATTTTACCGGCGGTAGCGTAAGGCAGCGTTTGCAGCTTCAGCGCTTCGCGGGCACGCGGAATATTGTTGAAAGGAAACGCGAACGGCGTTATGGCAACGGATTTAAAAGCGGCCAGCGATATATTGTGCTTGACGCGCTTGGAAGAAGCGGCTGAAATTTTTCCAAGCTTTTTCTCGTTTTTTTCACTTTTCTCGTTGATGGTATCAGGAGCGCCAATAACGCGAAAGAAACTGACGTTTTCAATACGCAGCATTTTTATTTTTTACCTCCACTCACCGAGGGGTGATAGTTTGGTCAAATTTAGTTTGGTTATAATTGGTAATTCCCCGGTGATTTTTGAGTTTATCATTTTCTGGCCGATTTAGCATCAGTCGGAGTCGTGCGCCGGAGGGAAAATAGGAAAAAATCATCAAATTTCCTCCCATCGGACTATTTCTCCGGTGTTTTTATCGAAAATTATGTTAAAGCCCGAGTCGCCGCCAGCATCTTCAAGCAGCATTATTCTTATCATAAAATACCTGCTGGCGAAACCGGCGATGTTCATCAACAGCCCCCTGGTTCTAGGAGGGAAGCCTGGAATGTCGCTAAGGTCATCCATTCCTGTAAGGGCCTGCCTTTGACGATGCTCCGCTATTCTCTCGGCCAGCATCCTGTCCATTCCAGGGAGTATTTCCATCACATGGACGGGGGCTACATTCAGATTGATCCGTCCTTCGCTCCACAAAGTGCCGTAGTCCGCCATTCCCAAATTCCCCGGAGTTCCATGCAGAATATCAGGCGTAATTTCATCAAGTATCAGAAATTCCGATATATCGAGCGGGGCGCGGTTGATGTGGGTTTCGCGCTGTGCGCCGCCCATTCTTGGCCTGAGGTCACCGCTGATAAAATCCAATACAAGTGGGGCAAGTTCGCGCCGCCCCATGCTTCCCCACATGTCCTCCCAGGTATTACGAAGTTCGCTTCGCAGGGTAGATCCGTCCGGAAGAAAAAGATTTCTAAGTGGGATTTTGTCGTCCAGCGGAGTAATATGGACAACCCAAATTCCCAATTCATCGTTGGAAAAAGAAAATGGCTGGAACCAGTCCTGAAGCGTGGAGTCGTAACCTGCTCTAGAGCTGCTGGTTGCCACATGTTCTATGGTGGCCCGCGCCAGAACAAGAGCCATGCTCCGATTGACGAGGGTAATTCTTTCGCGCACGGAGCTCCTGGAGTGCATCCTCGCAAACCACGCGAATGCCGTAGCGCTCGTGATGAGTAAGGCTCCTAGCATCAGCACCGAAACGAGGATAAATCCGCCGCGCCTACCTTGGGAAAACGAATACATATTCAATGCTCTCTCTTTCTTCGCCGTCGCGTTCCCTCGCAAGTATGAACCTCATGCCCGCCGGAAGGTTGCCGTAATAGTGCGGAACCCAATCCGGCGGCACGAAAACCGATAAATTCATATCAGTGACATGTGGAACAATAAGTTGACCGTCCTCTGCGTCCAACCTGTCATACATGGCGTCTCCGGGTAGGACGCCGGGCAAAATCCATCGATAAAGGCCAGGGACGTGTCTGTCGTTGAACAGCGATCGGCGAACAAGGCGGTAAATAACGCTACCTGCCGGCAGGTTTTGCCTGGTATGGGCGGAGCTTGCCACGATGAGAGTGTCGTTGTGCCCTCCTCCGAGTTCCTGGTGGCTTATCACTCGAACTGACGCTGGGGCCAGCCGCAGGCTTGAGGACACGTCCTGCGCCATGAACATGGCCGCCCGGCGCAGTGCAGCCTCGTCTGAATAGGTCGCTTCCAGTTCCGTGATCTGTCCCACAACGTAGACAATCGGGCCAAACGCCAATGCGGCAATAAGTCCCGTCAGGGCGACTGTTATAAGAATTTCAAGGAGAGTGAATGCTTTGCGGGGCTTCATCGTCCGGTACACAACCTTTTTTCAAAACATGTCACATGCCACATGTTATTCCAAATTTTTACGCCACGCCGCTAATTATAGCGCGGGTTTGCCGGATGTCATTAAAATTCGGGCGGCGTATTCATCGTCAATGTATAGTATGATAGCGGAAATTTTAAGTTTTTCGTCACTCAGGCAGGAAGGACTTAACTAGGAAGGTGGAAAATTTGGCAGTTCCGATTGTCGAAATGCGTGCCGTAACCAAGCGATTCTCCGGGGTAACGGCCAATAAAAACGTCAGCTTTTCAGTGGAGGCTGGCGAGGTTCATGCACTCTTGGGGGAGAATGGCGCGGGTAAATCCACCCTAATGAACATTTTGTACGGGCTGTACCGCCCCGACGAAGGGCAAATTTTTGTGAACGGAGAGCTTAAATCCTTCAAATCCCCCAGCGATGCCATAGCCGCCGGAATCGGAATGGTGCATCAGCATTTCATGCTGGCCGATACGCAAGCTGTATGGGAAAACATGATTTTAGGCATGAAGGACACCCCGTTTGTTCTTCCGCGGAAAAAAATTCAGGATAAAACCGCCGAAATATCGGAGCGTTACGGCCTTTACATAGACCCCACCGCCATGGTGTGGCAGCTCTCGACCGGCGAACAGCAGCGCGTTGCCCTGCTGCAAATGCTGTATCGCAACGCGCGGGTGCTCATTCTGGACGAACCGACCGCCGTTCTTACGCCTCAAGAGTCAACGAGGCTTTTTCAGACCATGCGGCGCATGACGGACGAAGGGCATGGAATAATTTTCATTTCGCACAAAATGCACGAGGTTATTAATGAAACGCATCGCGTCACCGTGCTGCGCAGAGGTGAGAACGTTGGAACGATGGAGACGGCCAAAGCTACCGAAGAAGCTCTGGCTGAAATGATGGTGGGGCAGAAAATATTCCTGAACATTCATAAAAGCCCAATCGCCGCCGGAGAGCCAGTTTTCGAAGTGAAAGACCTCCGCGTTGTTGGAGACAGAGGTTTCGAGGTGATCAGGGGTCTGTCTTTTGCTTTGCGCGAAAATGAGATACTCGGAGTTGCGGGCATTGCTGGCAACGGCCAGCGGGAACTCTGCGAGGCTATAGTCGGACTGAGGCCGGTAACGTCAGGCTCAATTAAAGTCAGCGGAAACGACATGACCGGCGCTTCTCCGCGCTCGTTCATAGACAGCGGTGTACACTATATTCCGTCTGACCGCAAGGGCGTGGGCATGGTTTCTGAAATGGACGTTCAGGGAAATTCAATTCTGAGAAAATATTGGTCGGAGCCGATTGCGAAAGGCGTGATCATAGACGGGCGAGAGGCAAGCTCGTTTGCCGGAAAAATCGTTGAGGATTTTGCGGTTTCCACGCCGTCAATTCACACTCCCGTCAAAAATCTGAGCGGTGGTAATATGCAAAAACTGCTTATGGGGCGTGAGCTTTCTGATTCACCCAAGGCGGTGATAGTCATGCACCCGACCTGGGGGCTGGACGTGGCCGCTACGCGTTACGTGCGAGAACGGCTCCTTGAGCGGCGCGAAAACGGAAGCGCCATCCTCCTTGTCTCGGAAGATTTGGACGAACTCATTGCTCTGAGCGACCGCCTGGCTGTTATATTCAAAGGAAAGTTCATGGATATCATTGACGAGCCAGAGTCTGCGCCATTGGAGAAAATCGGCCTCATGATGGCTGGTTCTGGGTTATAGAAAGCGGCAATTTATGAAAATGGAAAACGTTCCTGTCATACCTGCCAAAACTATTGTAAGCAGGACGAAAAAAGCCTCCGCATGGTTCGGCGCCGAGTATAACATGAACATCTACCGTGGCTGCTCTCATGGCTGTATCTACTGCGACAGCCGGAGCGACTGCTATCAAAACACAGACTTTGACACGGTAAAAGTGAAGGAAAACGCACTGCGAATTATTCGAGATGAATTGAGGAAAAAAAAGGCTAAAACAGGAGTGATTGCGACAGGCGCGATGAGCGATCCTTACAATTCTTTGGAATGTGAATTAAAGCTGACTCGAAATTCCCTGGAGCTTATAAACGCTTTTAAATTCGGAGTCGCTATTGCCACTAAATCCGCCACTGTCAGCCGTGACGCGGACGTTTTGCAGGACATTAAAGTCTATTCGCCAGTGATTGTGAAAATCACAATTACCACAGCGGACGATAATTTGTGCAAAAAATTGGAGCCTCATGTGTCCGCCACGTCGGAAAGATTTGAAACTGTGCGCAAATTGGCTGACAGCGGAATTTACTGCGGCGTGCTGATGATGCCGATATTGCCCTTCATCAATGACACGGAAGAAAATATATTAACGATATTACGAATGGCAAAAGACTCTGGAGCGCGGTTCGTATATCCCGCTTTCGGCATGACGCTCAGGCAGGGAAATCGGGAATATTACTATGAACAGCTTGACAAGTTGTTCCCGCAAATCAAAGAAAAACACATCAAAAGATATGGTAGTCGGTACGTAAATTCATCGCCAAAGGTGAAAAAGCTTTGGGAAGTATTCACGGCAGAATGTGTTCGATTGGATTTAGTGTATGGGATGAGTATTATAACAAATCAGTATAAAGCAGACTATAACCCTCGGCAATTAATGTTGTTTTAAATGAGTAAAACCGCACATTAGAGCCGTTCCGTTAGTTAAAAAAGTTGTAAAGCCTTTCTTTTGCTGTGTTCATAATTTATAAATCTGAAAAAGCGAATGTTCTTGCTATGGATTTTAGGCATCGCAGGCTATTGAAGTTTCAATAATACTGTCGTACACTTTTTGACAGAAAAACATCGGCCGTTTTCAAGGTTTAGGACGGTCTTACAAAGGAGAGGGTTTAATGGGCTCAATATCGACAAAGCGCAGAGGGGTAAGCTTGGTCGAATCGTTGATACTGATAATTGTTGTAGTGATTTCACTGGGTGCTATTTTTGCCACTATCAACTTTGGACTTAGAACTTATTCCGCCGGCAGGCAAGACCTTGAAAGCCGACAACTGCTTTTCACTTGGTATCAAACATTTGAATCCATGTGGCCTCCGCCTGGGCATCAGATAAACCCCAAACCCGGCTCTGCGGCGTTGACCGCGGCAGCGCAAGCGCAGATTGAGGTGGTGGGTAATATGCTGGGAGCATGGCACAACGGCGTGGCGACAATACGCGGCTACTCTGTCAGCGCTGTTCCTGCTGTGGCAGAAGGCACAGGGGTGCTGAATGTCACTGTCACCATCAGCTCTGGCGGCAGGGTTTTGGTAAACAACGTTGTTAGGACGTTTAACACTTTCTCCGGCAGCACTGTCGGGGATACCACGGGGAGCTGAGGTTATGGCGTTTTGTAAAAACCGAAAAGCTTTTTCATTAACGGAAGTTTTGATAGCCCTGATCATAGTCGCCATCGTGGGAGGCGCGGCTACTCTGGGCTTGTCGTTTGCGTTCAGTTCTTTCAGCCAAATAGAAGATTACATTGCGGCGGAGAGGGAAATTGAACAGGCTGTCCAAATGTTGTCGCGGGAGTTCGCTCTGATAGGGCTGGGTATGCCGAACAACAGAGAAGGTTTAGGCTCCTTCGCATGGTCTTTCCGAGGAGCTACGGGGCTAATACCGATGATGCCGCCTCAGCCGATCACAGCCTCTTTTGGGCCGCTGCACGGTACGCCGCCGCAAAACCCCGCGGTCGAGCTTCGTAACAGACAATGGCTTACCGGAGGCCCTGTGACGCTGGCTATGTTTGACGAAAATGATCCTCACAATGACACTAATATACAGCCGCTTGCCATCTGCGGGTGCGCGGAGTGTCTTAACAGCAATCGTATCCGTTTTCATGGGCGTCAGTTGTTTTATGCTTTTGGCATCCCCACCGGGGTAATGGCCCGTATTACCGGCGCTAACGAAGCTACTTACAACACTCAATTAACTCTGGAGCTTTTCGGCCGCAGAGATATGTCAGACAACTACATATCAGGTGCGTCTATTCTTCAAAATTTCAGATGGGGAGGGCGTAACATCGGCCTCCAAGTTCCAGGCAATGCCGCCAACCTGCGATCGTGGGTACTTCTTCCAACTCTGCTTATTCCAACGCTGGCGAATACGTTTGATGCCGCTAATCCCAATATTCTGAACGTAACCGCCGCGCCAATGGTGGGCGATGTAGCGGCGCTGCCCCCCAAACAGCGCACGGTCATGGGAGTAGATGAGATTCACTTGCTGCAGGCGGGGCGCGTTTATCTGGACCCCAATACCAATGAATTGAGGCGGGTACTTTTTCAAGCGCCGCACGCACCGGGTGAAAGATTTCCCCGTGACGTTCTGGCTCGCAACATAGTGGGGTTGCATTTTACCTTCTCGCCGGAAGACCGTGTTTTAACGATGTATATAGCCGCGCAGGGCGTTCATCGCAGCCGTGTGCGAGGAGATGCCGCCGTGTGGCCCTGGGGGGATTTTTTCAACCCCATTAACTCCGACCGCCGCGTCGTTGTGAGAAGCGTGTCGTGGCGGATAAGAAATTAAAAACTGTCACTGAAAGGAGGTGGAGATGATTATGAGATCACGCAAGATGAAATCGCGCAAAGGGGCGGCGCTTATTATGGCGCTGGTTATAATTTTGATCAGCGGCATAGTTGTCGCGGGCGTTTTTCGCATGGCTTCCACGCACGCGATTATGGGTATGGAACTGAGAAGCCTCTACGTTGACCATACTACCCTGCGTTCTGCGGTGGAGGAAATGAAGGGTCGCATTTTGGCGGACAACCGGAACGCTGGCCGAATGCAGCATACCGATGCGATTGTGCAGGGATTACCTATTAATAATCCTGGTCAATTGCGTTTTGCTCCTCCCTGGCGCATTGAGAATGTCGTAATGAGTGGTGTGGGGCCTCAGACCGTGGTCGTTGAAGTTTACGACATGACATTTGAACCCGAACGATTGATCGATCCAATTACTGGAACTATCCCTCAGGATACCCTTGCAAGGCGTGATGGTTACGCATTTTTCTTCCCGCCTCATCTAATGCTCGAAGCCACGGAGATTGGTGGCATCGGCGGCGCTCCCGGTTTAGTAGGGGCTGTGCAGGGGGGAGTAAGCGAAGGAGGAACCACAGCGCACGATGCTGGGGAAGCCGATGAAACTGGAGCAGGCGACCCGCCATTTGCAGCGTATCTTATACGAGCCAGGCTTTTTGATGGCGCGAGTCCGAACATTAACACAGACAGGCCGCTTCGCATAATAGAGCAGGCATTTGTACAGACTGAATTCTAGTTTTACTGAACTCTAGTCTAAAGGAAAGTGATAAAAAATGACAAAAAAAACGATGATGAAAATCAAAAAGGCGATGAAAATAGCGTGTCTGGCTTTGCCGTTGAGTGCGCTTATTTTTACGGCGGCATGGGGCGCCCCCAATTTCAGGGCGTTCAGCAGCGGAGCAGGCGGAGATTACCCTCTGGAAAACGTAATATTCAGTGACAGCGAACCCAACGTTCTTTTTTACCTGGATATGTCAAACAGAATGCTCATGTCAATGAGAGGAATGAGGCCCGTTGCGCCAGACCGGCAGACCAACACACATATGGACGCATACATCAGATTCCCTGCCTTTTCCGATGCAAATTTAAGGGTACGAATGCTTGAACAGGATACCTTTTCCCTTGCTACGCGCCCAGTCAGCACTCCCCTCGCAGGGGAGGCCGCTATGAGGGCGGCAAGGCGCGAACCCGCTACGCACTTCAACACTCCTATAGCGCTTGGTTCTGAAGGAACCGGGGCGCTGCGCCGCTGGGGCCGAAATGTGGACTGGGAAAGCGGAAACAAGGTAATCGGTCACCCATACCACTTCTACAGCATGGATCACACCAGGCCATACATGTTGACCTTCCGCCCCTGGCCCTTGGCTAATTGGAATGGTATTTGGGACGGGGTGAATATCAACACTATCACAGACCCTGCAGTTATACAGTGGATAAACCAACCCGGCATACCTCAGGCGCGTCTTGATAACCGCAGGCGGCTCTTTATCGACCACATTCCCGGCAGAGACGCAGATGGCAATTTATTCAGAAATTCAGACGGAACCCTGAGGCTTAAACCCACCGTGCCAAGGGAAGTTGACGAATTTGAGGCTCGCTTTGGGCTTTCCGCTGGACAATTCCCTATAAGCGATGACCTGTTTTATCTGGTGCCCAACGACAGCAGGTTGTACGCTATGAAGCTGGCGCTGTCGAGGATACTCGCTCCAGAACCGGAAAACAAGGAATTCCTTTCCAGGATGCGGATTGGTGTTGCGACTCCCTTTGACGAAGTAGCTCTGTCTGGAGACTTTCAAGCAGTAACAACCAGCAATTTTCCTTTTAGGCGCACGGATACCAGCAACAGAAACAACAGGGTTGTAGTCAGCAACTGGTATCGTATACATGGCGGTGTTGATCAATATTGGCTGTGGCACAATGAAGGCGGCGGCGCCGTTGGCGGCGACTTCGAGTGGATTACAGTACCTAATGAGAGCGGGATAAACCCGCACGGCAGTGATTTGCCTGGCGGGGCTACGACCATCGCGAATCGGGGACAACCTACCACAAGATCTTTCAGAATGTGGGCTATAGCCTCTAATCCATTAGTGAATCTTTCGCGCTCCGTCATGCATATACCCTTTGACTTTATGTTCCACAGGGTTGGTAATGAATTTATTCCATCGCGCAGCCTTATTCAATTCCGGGAAAAAATCGACGGCGTTGAGCAGTACGCGAGTACGACTGTCGTAGCCGACAGAGTCGCCAATGCTGAATTCGCCATCAGTTCAACGCGAGGCAGTCCAGAAACCCTCATGTTTGCCAGCTCCGATCTCGGCCCAAGAAGAGCTGTTTACGCAGAAGGCCCGGCTGGCAGCGTGCAAACAATAGAACGGCTCGGCAGCAATGCCGGTGTAATTTATTCGCGCATCCGGAACTCCGAGGGTCTAATGACCGGCACAGTCGCAGGGACGGTGCTCGACTTTTTTTCGCCCCTCAGAACCGCAAGGGACAATCGCTATGTACGCGGAACCGGAGGTTTACCTTTCAGCGCAGGGCAGCCGAATGGAGCTGGTGACACACGCGGCTTCTTCCCTGTGACCAGCGCCTGCCAGCCCAACTGGATAATTTATTTCTCCACGGGTAACGAGGCCAATCCTGGCTGGGACATCACAGACACTAACTCAATGATGCACAGTCTGGCGCAAATCGCCAATCAGTCGCGTCAGATGAGAGGGCGTTCCTGGAGCTATGAACATCAAGAATGGTTCGAGCGCGATTTTGACATGGATTACCCGATTCGCACCATAGTTGTGGGAATGGTTTCCACAGAAGGCATAGAGTTTGACGGCGACCCTTTCGCTCCCGACCCTGTCATTACTAACGCCAACGACCCTAATGTCATGATTTATATGGCGAGGATCACCCGAAATGCACTGAGACGCGTAGCACTTGCGGGCCAGCTTGTACCAGACAGATCCCCGAACGCTGTGAACGGTCGCCCAGGTCCCAGGAGATTGGACCCAAACGGCCTGCCAGTTCTCAGGCTTTACAATAGGCAGCTTGATTATTACGCGCTTGCCCCCATGCACCGCATACAGGAACCTATGCCGATTTTCGCGGACAACGTGCCTGATCTGGTCAGGCAACTTAACGATGCTCTGATGAATATCAGGACAGAGCGGCAGGCCGGCGGAGCGCCTCGTATTGAGGTTCCGGGACCGGGCGTGGAAGGCGATTCTGTACTTTTTGCATCATCTTACGAACTGCGCAGGCATACGCAGTGGCACAGCACTTTCTCCCGCCACGTTATCCCGTTCGGTGAAACAGAATCGATTCTGGACTGGGAAGCCGGAAGCCTGATGCAGGCAGCAGCAAGCGCCGGGCAGCGTGAAAGCCGTGTGTTTGCGGTGGACGCGATGCGTAACGAAGATAACACCACCGTAAGGTCACTGCAGGAACTGCACACAGCAGGTAGGCTCAGCACCCTTACAGGCACACCAGCCAACAGATCGGGCGATTTCTTGAGGTGGCTTGCCAGATACGAATCCACCAGCGCGAGCGGCACTCTGGTAAACGATGCTGGTATTCTAGGAAGCATGGAGCGTTTCACACCCATGTTTTTCCCAAGAAATAATCCTACAACCATTTTCCTCCAGACCAACCGGGGGGTTCTGCACTCGCTTTGTTATGTCCACGGCACGGAAAATTGGGCGTTTATACCGCCGCCTGTATTTAACGAAAGGCTGTGGAGAAACAAATTCGTCACTGGCGCTTTAGGCGCAAGAGAATGGATGGACGGAGACGGGGTAAGAACGCCGTCATCTCAGCCACTGATTCTGCTGGATGGCATGTTACACGCAAATACCGACCCCAACACGGGAGACCAGTTCCTTGCAGGTGCAATGGGGTTGGCCGGCAGCGGCCTTTATGTGATGGATATAACGCCGAACCAGTTGAACTTGAACAGCCCCCGCTTCCTGTGGTCGATTGATAACTACCGCTATGAAACGCCTAATACGAACTCGGTGTACGCGGTTGGCCGGTCGGCTGCTCTCAATTACAATGCCATAGAGGGCTGGGAAGACCTTGGTTTTACAATTGTCGTACCTGAGCTGCGAGTAGTCGGCGCGCACGTGCTGGAACCGTTTGGCTCGCCGAACGACGATAGGCTTGTCGGCATAATTCCAGGCGGGCTTGGCTGGAATATGGGACGCGACGAGCAGGGCAATATTGACTCACAGGGCAGAGCTTTTTACGTTTTCGATCACCTCAATGGAAATGTTCTAAGGAAGCTCTCCAATGACAATGGCTTTGTCGGGCCAACCGGCGCGGTGCTTGGCATGGGGGTTACGCCAGTTTTCTACATCCCCAGACATGGAAGAGAGGCTGGCATCGGGCGCAGAACGCAATTTTTCACGGGCGACAGCGAGGGTAACGTCCTGTTCCTCGACATGGAAAACTCCCTCAGCAATTGGTCGCTGAACACCGTTTTCCGCGTGCGCACTCAGGCTGACCGTCCCAACGACCAGCATAGCGCGGGCGAAGCTATAGTTCTACCCCTTAGCTTTGAGGTTGTATGGTTCAACTCGATCAGCTCTCGATGGCTGTTTGCCGGAACCGCAAACCTTCAAGGCATGGGGCAGGAGACATTGAGGGATTCTGGAATAACCAGACAGAGAGCGCTCCGCAACGATGAGCAGTATATCTTTGCGCTGAACATGGGGCTTTTGGGCAGAGGCGCCGCGCCAAATCAAAACCCGCCAAGCCCGAGTTTCTGCAATCCGATTGATCCACCCGGCCTTGGTAATCTTGCGTATGTCACTTACACAGTAGGGAACGACTGGGAGTTATTTGACACTAATTTCAACAGCATCCCAGGGAACGTAACAAATCTGGCAACCTACGGGTGGAGGATGCGTCTACACGGCCCTGGCTTAGATGAGGTGACGAATTCCGCTACAAATGCCGAGTTCGTGTCGGCTGCCCCGCATTTTAATCCGCACAACGGCCTGCTTTATGTCGCAACCTTCACTCCGTTCACCGAAGATCTCTGCGCTCAGGCGGGGTTTGCCAGGCTGTATGCGTTTGATGCGACCACGGGCCGTCCCATATGGAACGAAGGGCACTCCATCAGATTTGATAACGTCATGATCGAAGGTATATCCAGCACTGCCGGTTCTCTCTTCCTGGGGGTTTCTCAGTATGTTCCCGGTGCACTGTATGGAGACGATAGGTTAGCTGCCTTGCTCGCCGATGGAACTGTCGCACAAATTGATGTACCTTTTATAGAGGGGAACATTTTTGATCTTCCGGCGATGGATATGCGGTTCTTCAGAGAGATTATTTTTTAAATGAGAGGAGTGGCTTCAATAATGGAGATTAATAAAACAGGGATGAATAAAACAGGGATGAATAAAACAGGTAAATTGCTTGCAGCCTTGCTTACATTGTGTTTTTTTGTTTTTGGTTTTTTTGGACACGCCTGCGCGGTAAACCATAGGTTCATTGAGACGGAAGACGGAGAAGATGTATTTACGGCCGAAGTCATCTTGCTGGATATTGATCAAGACGAATATGGTTTCTTTGCACTCCACGTGATTTTGCCCGATGAGGGAGAACTTTGGGTAGATGCCAACCCTTTTATGTATTTCATCGACAGCGAGGACAACTATCTTACCAAGGAGGGTTTCCTCGAAACTTACAGAGATGGCACAATATCAATATTATTCCTTTACATAGAGGGGCAGATTTTAGTCGTGGAAGCCCACGGCCTTTAATCCCGCTGATTTTGAACAGGCCGCCTTGTGATAGGGCGGCCTGTTTTTTGTGCTTTTCTGTAGGTTACAATATTGCTGTTCGATAGCAAAAAAGGGAGGATAACACCGCCATGAAAGATCAAATCAATAATTTAGCCTTGGGTTTGCAAGATGAAATGGTGAAATTACGCCGGGATTTTCACCGCTACGCCGAAACAGGCTGGACGGAGTTTCGCACGGCCTCCATCGTAGCCAGGCATTTGGAGAATTTAGGTTTTGAAGTGCTTGTCGGCGAAGATGTAATCGAAGAATCTGCCATGATGGGTGTCCCACCTGCCGAAGAACTGGAGCGGCACATGGAGCGCGCGAAAGCGCAGGGGGCGCATGCCCAATACTTGGATAAAATGAAGGGCGGTAAAACGGGGGTTGTTGGTATACTAAAAACAGGCAAGCCCGGGCCTGTCATAGCCTTGCGTTTCGACATGGACGCCAACGATCTAAACGAATCTACATCGGAAAACCACTTTCCGCTCAAAGAGGGTTTTGCCTCTATAAATCCGGGCGCAATGCATGGCTGCGGCCACGACGGTCACACGGCGATTGGCATAGGCCTTGCAAAGGTGCTCGTGCAAATCAAAGATCAATTAACCGGAACGATTAAGTTATGCTTTCAACCGGCGGAAGAGGGCGTTAGAGGCGCTTACTCCATGGTCTGCAAGGGCCTTTTTGACAACGTTGACTACATGCTTGCCGGCCATCTTGGCTTTGGGGCTAAAACCGGCGAAATTACCTGCTCGTGGGACGGACTGTTGGCGACAAGCAAACTTGACGCTGAATTTAAAGGTGTTCCGGCTCACGCAGGGGCGAAGCCTGAAGAAGGCAAAAGCGCCCTGTTGGCCGCCGCCGCAGCGACAATGAGCCTGCAGGGGATATACCGCCACAGCAAAGGGACTTCCCGTATCAACATAGGAGTGTTGCAGGCAGGGACAGGGCGTAACGTCGTTCCTGACTACGCTGTCATGAAAATAGAAACAAGGGGCGCGACCTCTGAGATTGACGCATTTGTAAAAAACGAAGCGATTCGCATGATAAACGCCGCCGCAAAAATGTACGATGTACAGGTTGAAATAAAAGAAATGGGCGGCGCAAAAGCCGTCAGCAGCGACCCGGAGGTGTCAGCCTTAACCAAAGAAGCCGCTACGAAACTTGATATATTTGATACTGTTATAGAACGCATGACCCAATCCGGCAGCGAGGACTATTCTTATATGATGGAGCGCGTTCAAAACAGAGGCGGCAAGGCAGGCTTTTTCATGGTTGGCGCGAACTGCGCAGCCGGCCCTCATACCACGATGTACGATTTTGACGAACGCGCCCTTTCTAACGCCGTAGCGCTGTTTGCAATGATGGTTATCCGCTGCGGAAAATCTGCGTAGGGGTACTGCGTAGACTACGTTGTTGCAATTTATAGCCGTTGGCTATTTTATGTATAAACTTCTTGCCGATGACTACTGGTGTTTCACCTTGATTCAGACTAAACGTTTGTGCAAATTGCTATAGTTTCGAATTAGTAATTTAGACAGGAAAAGCCCTATGAACTGAGGCTTGAAAATGCCTTATTCATGGGGCTTGCTGTTCAAAATTTCAATTACTACACTGTGGTTCGCTACACGACAGTTTGCTTATTATGGGATGGTATCAGATACATCTTCCCATAAAGAAATATCGGGAATTATCTGCTCTTGCCAATAGTCAATAATGTGTTTTAATACAATATTTTTATCCACGGTGGCTAAACGATACATTTTGGTTCCCGTTTTCGTGTTGCCAAGGCTTATTTCCAAAATAAATTTGGGTGGCCACGATATAGTTGCCTGCGGAGAATTTACTTGTATAAATATGCTGTCTTTTATAGGTTTGTCAGGCTCTAAGACCATGAAATCCCATAAATCGGGGCGGCTGCTTATAATTTCTTCGAACAGGTGGACATTTAATTCTTCATTCGAATATTTCCTAAAATTTGTTTCTAATGAAAAAGTTCGTTTGCGCGGTGCGATTATACGAAAATTGCCAACTATTGCCAGGAAAACGATCACGGTGAAAAAGACAGGCTTAACATAAATCGCACCCAAGGATCGAGGGGGAATATCCCTGACTATTCTATTCGGATTATTGGGGTCAAAACGAACCGCGATTCTACCTCTCCGTCTTACGCTATCAGGACGTACCTGAATTCTATAGTTATTAGAAAAAACCTCGCCGTTTACTACAATTTCTACAGTAAGGCTATCGTTACCGCGGCCACGAGAGGCTATGGGGCCTATTCCAGTACTTTGTTGAACGCGAACAACAGTGCCTGTAGTTCGTTCCCAGTTTTCATAGCTATAACTAACAATGAACGCTTCCCACGTATAATAAATAAAGAAACCACTAATTGAACCGGCAGCTAAAATGCAAATGAAATATCGCTGCCAATTTGGTAGATCTCTGAAATTGCTTCTGCCTTGCGCTGTATTTGACATGCTCTCTCTCCTGCTATAAATTCAGCCGCTCAAAATATAAACTCGCCAGCTTATTCCGTATCACCAATCTTCCCATAGCTCAACATTGCTGCCTGTCTCAAAGCACACCGAAGCAAAGAACGGAAACTCAAGCCAATATCTGCCATGTTTTAATCCCCATGCCTCCTTTGCTACGTAGAGTATAGCCTCGAACCACAAAGCATCATTTATAGGAACCTCTCTGCGCAAAACCCGGTTATAATGATCTTCCCCATTAATTACTACGGCTGCGCGGGCGAACAAAGATGAAGAGCCCGATACCCAATCGCGGCCAGCTAATTCAGCAGATCCATACGCTAATTCAGGGCAGTCTATATTAAAAAGCAGCGTGGCCAGGGTTTCATGGAAGGTGAAAATTTCTCTGTCTGAAAGGTTAGATAAAATTGCAACAAGAGGCCGGATAACTGAATTATAGTCTCTTTGCCCGAACCCCTCATATCCGATGGTATGAGTAATATTCAGTGAGGATATAATATCCCAAAAAAATCTTTCGTCAGCGACTATTTCGCCAACACCAAGAGGCTCATAGTCTATGATGCCTACTTCGTTTTCTGCCGCAATTCCGATAAAATCGTCAGTGATATCTGCATGGCCACCACTTATATACCCAATCAATAATCCAGCTAATATAATCATACATATACTAAGAAGCTGCCTTTTCATCAGTAACCCCCGTGAAATATAAATTTTGTCGGCCACATATTATTCCGGCCTGTCCGCTGTGGACAGGCCGGGGAGGCTTTCCTATTTTATTCTATGACAACTCTGCCGCCAGCTTCTCCGACAAAGTATACGCCGCTGTTGTACATGGCCTCTGCAGCCAGGGGCGGAACAACGAAAGTTCCTCTCGTGACGGCCCTCATTACGAAGCGGTACTCGGTAGCCGAGTTCAGATTATCAATAAAAATGATAAGCCGGTCGTCTCTTATGTCGTAGCGCACGCCGCTGAGGTCGAGTTCCTCGCCATCGCTTATCAGCTGCGGGTTATCAATTTCCATTCCGGCGGGCAGAAGGTAGGAGACCGCCACGTCACGCACGGGCAGGGCAGGGTCTATTGTTAAAGTCACAAAAACTCTGGCACTGTGCGGGATTTGATCCAGCAGTTGAACGCCGTTTATGTCCTCCAACAGGGCGGTCACGTTCAGCCCGCTGCTGCCGGGCGCTGGCGCGGATACAGGCGGCCCCATGACACTCCATATGTAGTATCCGGTTCCCGTTCCAGTGACGCGCAGAACCAGAGAAGAACAGGGGAGGGCTTCCACTGCGATTGAGTGTTTTTCGCTGCTTTCACCACTGCGGAACGAGAGAATTTCTTTCCCTTCAGCGCACGATAAAATTCCCTCTAATTCGCCTTTTTCGTACCCTGCTCGGAGCATAAAGCGCCCAAGCGCCATCGCGACAGCTGAATTTTCCTGAGTGCTGAACCAGTTATTTTGCCTTCCTGAATCCAGCAGCATTTGCACAAGTCCGATTGCCTCAATCGATCTTGGCTCTATTTCCGTCCAGATAGACAGCAGTTGAGCGGCGTTGCGTACGTCGGATTCAAGCGTTTCATGCGCGGCCTCAGGCGTACCACCCCATTCAAAAGTTCCCAAAGCTCTCAGCGGGCCTGCCTGACCTGCCAGAAGCGCCTCGGCCCCGGCCAGCCATATTCTTCCCGACGGCCACATGTACTGGCGGTTTTCTCTCAGGTGATGGATCCAGCCCAGCGGCCTTTCTCCGTTCAGCACTAGCACGTAAACGGCGTAAGCTTTGGTGGTAAAATCATCTCTCACCCTAAATTCAGTCACGTTGCCGCCAGGTATGGAGGCAAGGAATTGCCTCAGCCAGCTGAGCGCACCTCTGAGCATTTCCTCTGGAAATTCAACTCCCGCTCTTCGCGCTTCCACAAGGAAGTGGGTTGCGTGAACGCTTCCCCAGGCTGTTGGGTGTGCGCTCCCATGCCATCGTGTGAAAGAACCATCGTAGAGCTGCATGGATTGGATACGCACAAGAGCGGTGTCGGTTTTCATCCTTACGGCGCTGCTGTTGATCAGCAATGGATCAATCTGATAAATGGCGTCTGGCAGAACCAGGAACGGCCATGCCGTTGAAACTACGTGTTCCAAGCTTCCGTGTGGGAAATTAGCGAGGAAATTCGCGGCGCTGGTGATGTTCACGAGGGGCGTATCAGCCAGAAGCAATCGCCCTGATATATTTATATTGCCCGCGCCCGCGAATAAATCTTTGTTGATGTCGATAGTCGTCTCGCCGCTCTCGAAAAACCCGGAGCCGGAAATCGTGACAACAGGGTACGGGGAGCGGATCGGCAGTTCGATTTCCTGTTCAAAATATGTTACTTCGCCGTCTTTCGAACCGCTTTCTGTCCACGAGGTTTTAATTGTGTAGACAGCTACTCCGGAGGTAACAGCTCTTATGGTCACGTCAAATCTGTGCGAGCTGTTGGCGGGAATGGACGCGGCCATGGAGCTTGCTTCGATGTCGTTGTAAGCTCCTACAAAAACCATTTCCTCCGTGGCGGACAGGTCAATAAAAACGTCCTTCGCGTTGCTGCTGGAATTGAAGACCGTAACAGGAACGGTGAAAACGTCGCCCGGTGCTGCGAAGCGCGGCAAGTCAGCCTCGACTATTATGTCGCGGGCAATTTGTATCATCCGCGCGGCCATGCCGTAGCGGTTGCCAGAATATGCCACGGCGAAGATACGCCCGCGTCCACTGAACTCCGGTAAATCAAGCTCGATTTCTGCAACGCCGTTTTCATCCGTTGAAATCGCGCCTTCAAATGTGGAAAGAATATTAAACCTGTGCCCGTCGGACGCAGCGGCAAATGCCTCCATCAGAGAACCGCCGGCCGGATGAAGCAATTCCGTGTGCCTCGATTCCAGAGGCATCAACTGGTCGTAAATGTCGAACCCGTTCGAGTTCATTCGGCGCGGAGCCAGGAAATGACCCAAAAGGTCAGGCGTTTGAAAACCGGTCAAGCCCAGCACTCCGTCATCGACCAGCGCTAGGGCTATTTTACCGCTGACTGGTTGGCCTTGATTGTCGGTAAGTGTCAGCGTTACCGGGAGCCGCGTGGCAGGTTCGGTATTTTCTGGAGCGTCAAGCCGGACGTTAAGCCGTGACGCGCTTGTGTCGACATTGATGCGTTTTATTCCAACGGCGCGGTGCGTACTCCAAGCACCGTCCTCGACCACGGGGCGTATTAGCCAAGCAGCGGCCCATGCGTTGGGGATCATTTGCTCAGTTATTGGAACCTCGATGACGGTTTCAGGCCCTTCTATTTTAACTATTCTGCGGTCTATCAGCCCGAACGCCTCAACATTAAAAAGCGCAAGTCCTTCAAATGGAGCACGGAGGGTAATTTGGGCGACATCTCCAACATTATAGGACTCTTTGTCTGTTTCGATCTCCACGCGATCAAGAAGCTGCGAACCGCGATCCGCGTGTCCGACGCTGAAGGCGTTGAACCTAATGGACGCGCTGGTGCTGTTATCCCTGTCGCTTACCCTGACGATATATGTTCCCCAGCGTTCTGGCCTGAAAGTCACGTTCCCAGCGCCGTTCTCCGTTGTCAGGTTTTTACTTTCCACTCTGATCATTTCTTCGCTGCTTTGCCAGCGGGTATGGCCATCCACTGTGACCAGATTGTGATTCCAGCGTACACGATAAAGAGCCGCGTTAAGGTTTATGCCGACTAGCTCCTCGTTTGGAGCCAGCGAGGCCACGCGGAACGTTAGATCAGTACCAACTGCCAGTTCTCCTTCAGGGGCGGCAAGGCCAAGAATAAACTGTGACGGGTAATAGGGGAGCGTAATGCTGTCGGATACCCAGCGGCCTCCTTCTTCCATGACTCGCGCGGTGATCGTTACGTCCAGAATAGTATTTCCCCAGTCATCCGGCACGATGAACAAAAGCCAATCCCTGCCGTATCCGTCAAGATGCCTGTCGGACGTTATTTCTCCTGTAGCGGCCGCGAAGTTTCTAGCCTCGTCTCTGAAAGTGTAAGAAGCCCACCTTGGATTTTGCGGCCTGAACAGCCCTTCACGAGCGCGCCAAGACGCTTCCCACTTCAGGCCCGCGCCTTCCACGCCGAAAAGGTACATGGCCGAAACGTCAAAAATATTTTCGCTGTCCGGCGTTATTTTTTCGATCTCAGTGAGCAGATCGACTTCGATACGCGGCGGGGCAAAATCTTCCACGTGGAAAGTCATCGTTCCAATGGGGGAATTTTCGTTGCCTGGAATGAAAAGAGAACATGTCCACGTACCAGTCAGCGCGCCGTTGGGAATGTCAAAATCAAATTGAGCGCCGCCTTCTTCGTTAAGCAGTACGGTGCTGCGCCTGACAGTGCGCCCCAGCGGGTCGCGCACAACAAAAAGCACAGGAAACGGCGGGGGAGTCGAAAGATCGAAACTGCGGACAATCGCTTTGAAAGGCGCAGTTTCTCCGGTTCTGTAAATACCCCGCGCGGAAAATATCGCGGCATCGTAGCCGGACGTCAGCCAAGGACGGCCTGATGTGTCAAATACCTCTCTAGACAGAAGCCCCTGAGTAAGCTGTACGAATGTAACATCGTGCCCGTTGCTCACGGTTACGAAATGGGGGGCCAGGTCTTCTCTCTGCTCCCATATTTCACTGCGCTGCAGGTGCCATACGCCGTCTCTGCCAGTTTCGCCCTCGGCCAGTAACTGATTGGCGTGGCTGTAAAGCCTTACGCGGGCGTCTTCCACCGGTTCAAGGCCGGATAATGTGTTGACCCATACCAGTATACCGTCTTCCCACAAACGCACTACAACGCCCATGTCGCTTAAATTGACAACTTGGGCGGCTTCGTTCCACCATCCATCGTCTGGGTTGGCTAGCGTAAGCAGGAAAAGTCCGCGGTCGATTGAAGCGGCGTGTTCATCTTGGCTCAAAAGGTCTTCTAGCGATATGCTGCGGCGCACTCTTTCATTAAGCGGCAAAGAAAGGTCGAATTCCCTGCTGAACACGCGGCGGGCTAGATCACGCTGAAAATGCGTGAATCTACCGCGCATAACATATGGGATGTTGTTTTCGTGAAGCCTCCAGAGGTTCAGATTCATTCTGTGTAAATTGACCAGCTCGACGGGGATTCTTCCTCCGCCGATTGGAGACAGGTACATTCCCGGCGATACAAAATTGATGGATGGCCTGAGGTCGGGCATGATCACCGCCTGAGTATGTTCTTCTCCGAGAGTCAGGCCCCTTTGTGCGCTTGGCAGGCCTCTTCTGAACGTGAAAACAAACCTTTCGCGCGGGTTAAAATCACCGCGTATGAAAAACGCGCCGTCAGACCAACGTTGTACGGTGAAGGGTACGCTGGGTTCCACGCTTATAAAGCTGGCAGCCGCGTCTATGTCAACGTTGAAAGAGGTGTAAACTATTATGTTTCTGTTCTGATCTCCCCTCAATCCAGTAATGCCGAAGACGGATTCTACGATAAGCCCCCATTCTTCGTCCTGTTCAAGGGCAAGATTTCCAGTGCTGCCGGTAAAACCTGAGGCTATGCGAATGTGCAATTCGCCAGGCAAATCGTTTGCTATGACCGTTGCGTTGATGCTGCTGGAAACACCGCCGGAGAGCCTGTATTCCAGTTGGCGGCCTGCCGCATCATGGATGGTCAGGAAGCCGCGCAGTCGGGATGGGAATACCGGCATGTTGAAATCCAGACGGACGTTAATCTCTCTTCTCCTGCCCCTGCCGGACATTGCGGTAGCCCTGGCGGATTCAAGCGCCGGCGCGGCGGTGCGGAATGAGAAAGTTTCAGGTCTGACAACTCTGTTCCCAAGCGTTCTCAAACCTTCTCTGGTTGAGGCTGAGTACAGCGTAGCCATATTCAGCGGAGCCAGCAGAGACGCCGAGAACGTGCTTTGATCCAGCCACCTGCCCTCGGCTTGAATCGGCGGCATAACGCTGAATGGAAAATCCTCAACCGGTATGGCTTGACCGGTTTCTTCCTGCGAGACCATAGGCTCGGCAAAAACTACTCGAAACGTCACGTTGTTTGCGACGCTTTCATCTACTCCGGCAGGGGAGAAGGAAGTTATCAAACCAGAATTCGCTGAAGCGCCTGTGCCTGACAACAAGACCACAACGAACAAAACCCAGCCTATAAATCGCAGCTTCATGTTCATTAACATACCGTCCTTATTGTGTTTTTATCTCTGCCGAAGATTATCGCTCTTTCCGCGCCTCTTGCATAGGGGGAAAAAGCAATAAAAAATTGTGCGTGGTGATAGTATTAGAGCCTGCACTCAGTAACGTATCAGCAGTGTGTGGTAGTGCGAGATCATAAACATATTTTCTTCATGCTCTACTGTAATTTCATAAGCGTGTTTGCTCTTGATATGCGAAATTATGGCAATTCCGGCAGACCAAGCTCTTTTAAGAACTGATTATGCCGTGTTTTTGCATTATTAATATCAATTTCGGCTTTATCAAGATCTCGCTTCACTTCCGCAAGATCAATAATTTCTTCTTTCACAGAGGTGCTGACGTATCTTGAAATATTAAGGTTGTAGCCGTTTTTCTCAATTTCTTCCATTGAAACGCGGCGGGAATATTTTTTATCATCTTCTTTACGATATTGATAAGTTTCTACGATTCTGTCAATGTGTTCTTGTAAAAGAACATTTTGACGCTTGCCTTTTTCAAAATGTTCACTTGCGTTAATAAATAATACATCATTGGGCTTCTTACATCTCTTCAGCACAAGGATACAAACTGGAATGCTGGTAGAAAAGAAAAGATTAGCTGGCAACCCAATTATTGTATCTACATTACCATCTTTAAGAAGTTTCGTTCTGATTTTTTCTTCTGTACCACCACGAAACAAAACGCCATGAGGCAAAATAATAGCCATCACACCTTCATCGCTCAAATAATGAAATCCGTGCAAGAGAAACGCAAAATCGGCCGCCGACTTTGGAGCAATCCCATAGCTGTTAAAGCGAAAATCTTCAGATAACGCTTCGTTCGGTTCCCAACGGTAGCTAAAAGGTGGATTTGCAACAATGGCATCACATTTCAGCTTTTTTGAAGGATTCATCTCATTTAAGACATCCCAATCGTTTGACAAAGAATCTCCGTGGAAAATTTGAAATTCAGAACCTTTAAAGCCATGAAGAAGCATATTCATGCGTGCAAGGTTGTAAGTTGTGATGTTTTTTTCCTGCCCATATATTTGACTAATGCTGTTTGGCAAAAGATGGTTTTTTACGTTTATCAAGAGAGATCCAGAACCGCAAGCAAAGTCGAGCAAATTGTTGATATACGGTCTTTTACCTGCCTCTGGTTGACTATCCAGTATCACAATGCGAGAAAGAATATTGGATATTTGCTGAGGCGTATAGAACTCTCCAGCTTTCTTGCCCGAACCTGCGGCAAACTGTCCTATCAAATATTCATATGCATTCCCCAAAAGGTCGTTTTCGTTGCAAAATCCTGAAAGACCTTTGGTAATTTCTGTAATGATTGAACACAACATTGTGTTGCGACTCTCGTAATTTTTTCCGAGTTTATCAGAATCGAGATTGACCTCGGAAAACAGACCGCGAAATGCACTTTCAAAGGATTCGTTTTCGATAAACTTAAAGCCTGCTTGTAATGTTTGCAACAGGTATTTGCTTTGAGTGCGGGCTAATTCGTTTATGTTACTCCAAAGATAATGCGGCTTAATCACATAGTGCAACTTTCGGCGCATTTGTTTTTCAAATACGTCTGCAACGTCCGAGTTTTTGGCATACCAAATAGATAGAGGAGTTAATGGTATAACATAGCTATCTTCTTCGCCATTTAAAGGATGAGTTTCTTTCAAAAACTCCAAAAATTTTTCATGAGTGCCAAAGATTTCAAAGATGTTTTTATCATTTAATGGCTGCTTCTTCTTTTCGCTTGCCGATTTTATTTTTTCGAGCAATTCTTCGCATTGCAAATAATCATCGCCAAGCTCTTTTTGGGCAGCTTCTTCGTAGTTGTCGGAAAGATAGCGCAGGAAAAGAAACGAGAGCATATAGTCCCTAAAGTCATCGGGGTTCATCGCTCCGCGCAGTTTGTCAGCTATGTTCCATAACGTTGCGCCTAATTGTTTTTGTTGAGTATCGTTCACGACTATCTCTCTCTATTCTTTATTGAAATAATTCTTCGTTGAATTTATACAGTTCCAAAAATCTGCTGAGGATTTCTTTGAAAATCTGCTTATTATCCTCAACCATTTCAAGGGGCTCAAATATCGAATAGCCGCCATGACTTAGCAAGTTGACCATTCTTCTATGAATACCTATATTTACTTCTGAATCTCCAAATTTTATGCAGTCATAAAACTTATCAAAGCCATGAAATGTCGCAGTCTTTTCGAGCAAATTTCTCATGATATTGAAATGGTACGTATAGAGTTTTCCAGAATCCGAAGCTACCTTTAACTGTTGCAACAGGGCAACGTGGTGAAAAAATGGCGTATCACCTGTATCACGCGTGAAGTATCTGCCTGTTTCGTCATTTTTAGCGAGATAACGCGCCGCTACTTCTTTTTTGCCCAATTCGTTATACATCACATTAAAAAATAAAGTATGATGCGTAGAAATTACGGTCTTTATGTCACTGCCTTCAAGCAAGCGTGCGAGATGACAAGCTACGGCAACAACATTGTTGTCGTCCAACGATGAAATCGGGTCGTCGATGTAGATGTATTTGACCCATGAATATTCGGGAATACCCTCTATCGCCAGTTGCGCCACGGCAAGGAAAAAGCACCAGATAAAAATATTTTCTTCGCCCCGCGAAATTTTTATGTGGTCTTCCGTAACGATTTCATTCCGGATATTCTTCACTTCACGTGAAAATGTGACGTATCCTTCTTCGTAAGAAATTGTAAAATCAAAGTCGGCATATATATCCAAGAGCTTGCGTATGCGGTTTTCGATGTCAAAGCCCTTTAATCCACCAAAAAAGCGGGACGATTTGTTGAACGTCAATCGCCTGTCTGTATCGTCGTCAATGTCGTTATTCCATGTGAAAAGGTCTTCGGTGAATGCGTTGTAATACAGTGTGTTCGCCGATTGTATGCCTGTTGTTTTATCCATCTTTTTACCCAAATCCTTAAATGCGCTGGATAGTCTTGTTTTGCCTGTTCCGTTGTGCGCGAACACCAAGAAGCATTTTTTGTTGTCAAGAATATCACGTATATATTGCGCAAGTCTCCTTAGGTTCGAGTGCGTTTTGTTGCCTCTCATTTCATTACCTCCTGTGCAGATGGGAATAGCCCTTGCATTAAGCCTCTTTTGTGTTGTTTCAAGGCTTCGATTTTTTCTGCTTGAGCGGTGATTTTATCATCAATTGCGGATAGGCAATTAGCGATTTTCTTTTGCTCCTTCTCGTTTTTTGGAGCAGATAAGACGACAGATGAAAACAAGGTTTTATTTATAATCGGGACAGCTTGCTTGCCTGCCAGCTGCGCTATTCTTCTATGAGCCGTTTCTAAGGCATAATAAATGAAATTGCTGATAAATCCACCAAAAGGAACGATGGCATTTATTTGTTGATTTGTAGCGCAATCATATTTATTCTGGGCTACTTTTCCAATTGTTGAACCGATACATACAAACAAGACGCTACGCGCAGGAATTTTGCGTGTTTTGGAATAACCCTTTGGTGTGAGTGTAGTGTTAGATTTTGTCACCTCTCTTGCACCAGATATATCTGCTGGCGTAACGAACATTATATCGCCGCCATAGTTATCGCCATCAGATGTTTTTGGTGTGTTTCCTGTGACGATATCGCCAAATTGTGAAATGGGCAGTTTCGTCCACTCTCCACTATCTCTAAACTCCGGAAATCTCCACTCGGGTACAGCTTGTTCCTCGGCGGGATATAGTTTCTGCATCAATCCCTTTTTATGTGTTTTGAGTGCTTCGAGTTTATCGTTCTCGGCAGCGATAAGATCGTCAAGGGAAGACAGGCAGTCGGCGATTTTTTGTTGCTCTTCATTGCTCGGCAAAGGAATTAAAATAGACGAAAACTGGCTGTAGTTAACCATTTTCCCATCCCTTATGCCTTCCAAATCTTTATTTAAGTCTTTGATAAACTTGTCCGTCTTAAAATAATACTTATAATATTGCTCCACGATTTTGCGTTTTTTGCGCAATATAAGATATGCGGGACTACAAATACCATGCCAAGTTGAATATTCTATGCCGCCCTCAAAAGACCTCAAGCTAATAATGAAATCGCCTACTTGAACGACTTTATAGCTTTTAAGGCTTTTCTCTGATACGGACACATTGTAATCAATCTGTTCTCTTGGAATTGCTCCGTGTTCCTGAAATATTGCTAAAACAGGAAGATCGGAGTTATGCTTTTTGTTGTTGATTGGCTCAAAGATAACGTTCCCATTTTCAAGGCTAATTGCACCGCTATCCTTAAATTCCGAGAATCTTAACTTCGGCAATGCAATTTTTTCACTCATAAGCACTCAAGCCTGCAATCGTCCGTCCGCCGGCAAGTTTTTTCAGCAACGGAATCAAATCATCCATCAATTCAAGCTCTTTCTTTGTTCGCTCGCGCCAACTAAGCCCCAAAGGTTCAAGTAGGTCACTTAACTTCTCACCGTAGAAAATCATGCGCCCCATAATCTCATCTACAAAGGTTTGCAAAGATGCAGGAGCTAATCCATATTTATTTGCAAGTGCTTCCATATCCTTTGCCGCTTTTTCAGCCTTGAACCTTTGATAGCCTACTTTGATAGCGTTTTCATCTAATCCTTTATTCTTTTCCAAAGTATCAATATAGGCTTCAATATCTTCACGTTCGTCCATCATATTGGAATGTGCGCGCAATAAACCGATAAGCTGTTCGCGGTTCATTTTTTGCTTTGTCGGCACGCCAGGTTGCGTATACTTAGAAATTAAAGCCATGATATAGTCGTAGTCGATAATTGTAGACGAAAACAGAACAAACTCAAAATCAAGTTGTTCAAGTTCTGGTGTTTTACCTTCAAACTCTTTGCCCTGCTGTGCCTTCAACTGCTGCGCCGTTTCAATATAAACACCACGAAAAGCTCGCAATGTATCTTCAGGCAAAAGCTTGATAACCTTTTCTGCGTCCTCTTGTTTTATATCGGTATACTGGTCAAGCTGCGTTTTAAGGCGTTGAACTTCCTTGAATTTGTTAATAAACTCGCCGCGCGCAATATCGCCTTTTAAATTGCTGACCTGTTCTGGCTTGCATTCCAATCCTTGCGACTCCATAAATTGTTCAAGCTCGGCAACGGCTTTTTTCAGCTTGGCTACTACGGCAGGGGCAGGCTCGACAATCCATATTTCTCTCGCCTTATCCTTGTTATCTTTGCCAGAGAATAGAGCAATAGCCTCGTTTATACTATTTTCTTGATCTCTGAAATCAACTATATTTCCATACGGCTTTGTTGCGTTCAATGTGCGGTTGGTTCTTGAAAACGCTTGTATCAAGCCGTGCTGTTTTAAGTTCTTGTCAACATAAAGCGTGTTGAGGAACTTAGAATCAAACCCGGTCAATAGCATATCGACAACAATCGTTATATCGATTTTTTTGCTGTGCGGGTAATCAGAGTTCGGATATTTTTGGTCTTTTATGCGCTGTTGTACATCTTGGTAATACAAGTCAAACTCGTCTATGCTAAAATTCGTGCTATATTGCTGGTTGTAATCGACAATAACCTTTTTGAGCGCGGTTTTTTTCTTTTCCGGCTCTTTTTTATTATCTTCTTTTTCTTGTGGTAAATCTTCTTGGAGTTGCGAAACGTCTTTATTCCCCTGCGCCGGTGGAGAAAAGACACAAGCAATGTTCAGATGGTAATAATCTTCACCTCCGGTTTTTGCAAGTTCATCTTGTGTGTCCTTGAACAAGTCGTAATACGCAATCGCATCATTGATAGAGGCTGTCGCAAGGATTGCATTATAACGCCTGTCATTTGTAGCGGCATTATGCTTTGCCCTTATTGCCTCTATAGCCTTCCGCTTGCGGGCTTCCTCAGTTATTTTCAGGGATTTTGCTTTTTCGTCCATCTCAAAATAATCAATGTGAAAACGTAATACGTTATCATCATCTATAGCGTTTGTTATGGTGTAGGCATGAAGTTCCTTTTCAAAAACGTCTTCCGTGGTAGCATATGAACCAACGGTACCGTCGATTTTCTTGTATGAGGAATTTTGCTCAAAAATCGGTGTTCCGGTAAATCCGAAAAGCTGCGCTTTTGGAAAAAACTCCTTAATTGCTTTATGGTTTTCGCCGAATTGAGAACGATGGCACTCATCGAAAATAATAGCGATACGCTTACTGCTAAGTTTCGCCAAACGCTCTTTGAATGTCGGAACGCCCTTTTTCTTTTTCTCTTGGTTGCGCCTGCTGTTTTCATCAAGCGCAAGTCCGAGTTTTTGAATTGTTGTAACAATAACTTTATCTTTGTAATCGTCAGAGGTTAGGCGTTTAACAAGGTTTTCGGTATTCGTATTTTCTTCAACGCAACCCTCTTGAAACTTGTTGAACTCTATTCGTGTTTGTCTATCAAGGTCTTTTCTATCAACAACAAATAGACACTTCTCTATATCAGAATTATCCTTCATAAGAATTGATGCCTTGAATGATGTTAAGGTTTTGCCGCTGCCTGTAGTGTGCCAAATGTAGCCGTTGCCACGATTTTGCTCAATGCAATCCATTATCGCTTTAACTGCGTAAATCTGATAAGGCCGCATAATCATTAATTTCTGCTCACTAACAACAAGCACCATATATCGACTTATCAGTTGAGCAAGTGTGCATTTGCGCAAAAAATCATCTGAAAAGTCATACAAATTACTGATCTTATTGTTTTCTTTACCCGCAAGCCGATAAATAGGAAGGAACCGCTCGTCAGCGTCGAAGGCAAAATGCTCTTTTTGATTGTTGGCGAAGTAATATGTAGTTGTTTCATTGCTCACAATGAAAAGTTGTATAAAGCAAAGCAGGGAGTTAGAGTACCCGTTGCCAGCGTCGTTCTTATAGGTAATGATTTGTTCCATTGCTTTCTTAGGGGTGATTTGCAATGATTTCAACTCAATCTGCACAACAGGGACACCGTTGATAAGAATGATGACATAGTAACGATGATTACTATTCTCTGTATTTATGCGCAACTGGTTTATCACTTCAAAATTATTTTTGCACCAATCTTTAACATTTACAAGGCTATAATACAAGGGTGTATCGTCGTCGCGGTTAAATGTATTGACCTCTCTCAGTATTTTGGCGGCAGCAAAAACATCTGAGGTTATAATGCTGTCTTTAAGGCGAGCGAACTCAGAATCACTTAACTTTACATGATTCAGTTTTTCAAAATGCTCCCTAAAATTTAACTCGAGCGATGCTTTGTCGCGAATATCTTCGCGATAAGTATATTTCAACTCTTGAAGCTTTTGAATAAAAGCTAATTCGTTTTGCTTTTCAGACCTCATGCTGCAATCCTTTCTTTGCTGTTAATAATTGCAATCCGCATAATATTGACGGTACGTCTAGTCTTTGTGTGAAAGAGCAATTTTTTTCGGTATATCTTCATAATTTTTCTCCTGTTATACTTTACTATCTAAATGTCACATGTAATTTTACAACACATACATACATAAGAGAGAAGGCCGCCGATTGTGTAATCAGATAAAATCATATCCACATGGTCTAGAACAGATTTTTTAAAATTGACAGGGAGAGAATTCGATTGATCAAAGCAATAATTTTCGACATGGATGGCTTGATGTTCGACACAGAGATACTTAACGCCGTGGCTTGGAAAGAGGCTGGCAAGCTTCACGGTTTTGACATGACGGAAGAACTGCTCAGGTCTCATATAGGTTGCAGCGTAGAGACCACGAAAAAACAGATGAAAACCCATTTTGGCGCCGAGTTCGACTTTGACGCGGTACGCGCCGACCGCATTGCCTATTCTTTCCGGCATATAGAAGAAAACGGAATGCCGCTGAAGCCTGGGCTTCGCGAGTTGCTGACATACCTGTCTGAAAAGAGATTGAGGACGGCGATCGGTACTTCAAGCGCCGATATGCTGGTGCGCTTTTATATGGATCATACCGATCTGAATCACAAATTTGACGTTATAGTCTGCGGCGATGATGTGGAACATGGCAAACCGGAGCCGGATATTTTCCTGAAGGCGCTCGCCGGGCTGGGAGTTAAAGCAGATGAATGTCTTGTTCTTGAGGATTCTTACAATGGAATTATCGCATCCCACAGGGCTGGCATACGTTCCGTTATGATTCCAGATCTTCTGCCGCCAACGCCGGAGGTAGAAAAACTGTTTTTCCGCAAAGCCAATGTCCTGACGGATGTGATAGGCATAGTTGAAACTTTAAATGGTTCTGAGGAGAGGCCAGAGAATTGAAGCGTGGTAGCACGGGCTGGGAGAAATAATAAACTATATGGCGCGTCATTCTAGCAGGTTGTCAGCATTTGATCGAGGCGCATTTCGGCTGCGCAATAAAAACGGCACAGCCTTTTGTGCCTCTGTCTTCGAGCGTGGGCGCTTTGCGTACACTAATTTAGCCTTGATGTGATTACTTAGACCCCGTGTTCAATAAATCGCATAAAACGTCCGATAACTAGCATATTATATGAGATATGGTGGGGACTATACATGGGACAGGGCAAACGCATCAAATTTAGTAAAGCATTGCTATGACTTAATTGATGAATTTCACGTACAAGATGGTCAATTTAGTAATTGCAATGGTTTATTCCTTTTGATGCGTTTGCCCTGTACATGGGATACAGTAGCGATCTGACGGATAAACAATGGTCTATGATAGAGTCATTTTTCATTGGCGAAAAACGTGGTAAACATTTCCAGACTCGCAGTAAACGTGATCTTGTAAATGCAGTGC
>Ga0131853_10001117_pt1 | contig 48813 bp, 45 predicted proteins | sample TergutLab28metaG_FD_92764 | JGI IMG/M metagenome (GOLD analysis project Ga0131853, IMG submission 92764) | Labiotermes labralis P1 segment gut microbial communities from Petit-Saut dam, French Guiana - Lab288 P1 (version 2) (version 2) | ecosystem: Host-associated > Arthropoda: Insects >... | reverse complement strand
TGTCGCTTACAGAACGGCGCACATAGATTGCAATTATCTTACTCATTTATTATCGACCTCCAAAATTTTTGATTTTAAGGCCGACAATACGTCACGCCTTAATTGTAGCGCACTATTTTTGTGCTGCCAAGAGCCAAAACTACTGACTGAGTAAAAAAATACTTCCCCATGCCTGCGAAAGACGAGGGGAAGCACAAAAAAGGCTATACAGCCCTGTTTAGTTTTGAAGGTGATAATATGTCGTAGATACGGTTGATTTTGTCCTGCCTGCGTTGTACATTGTCTGGAATATGTACAGTCACTCTGATTGCGGTTGTTTCAATGCTTTCCGTTTTGCACTTCGCTTTACAGGTTACTTCTGTTGATTGTTCTTTCCTCAAAAATCATCTCCTTTTCTTAACGCCCACTTTGTTGATAGTGGTCACGTTTTGCCCTTAATATTTTGATTGGGCTAATGTTGACAAATAATACTACAGTAAATATACCATTTGAAAATAAGGTTGTCAATAAATACCTCAAGCAAATTTCACCAATTTTTTAGCGAAAACTATTCCACTTGCAATGAAGAAATATTTCACAATTATTGTTGACAAATTCAACAGCTTTGTATATACTGGAAATTGTGAAAGGGAGTGAGTATTAATGTCAACTGTATTTGGTAAATTTTGTCGCATGTTGCGAATAAAACATGATGAGGTTCTTCGTGATATGGCTCAAAAGTTAGGAGTATCATCTTCATATCTGTCGGCAGTTGAAAACGGCAAGCGACCCATGCCACAAAACTGGCGTGATGATTTAATACAGCTATATACACTAACAAATGAAGAATCAAAGGAATTGGATGACGCTATATATCAATCAATTCAAGAAATTAAGATGACCCTTGATTTGAGCAGATTCTCGAGTTCTGATAAAGACACACTTGTTGCGTTTGCTCGTCGCTATGATAGCTTAGACGAAGATACAAAAACTTCTCTGAAGGATTTATTTAAGGAAAGAGGGATGGGATGAATAAAAGCACTAAAGCATCGCCTATGTCACGAGTTGATATTCGCAGAATTACAAACGCTCTAAAAACGCAGTTTAACATTCCGACTGATAAGCCATTCCCAATAGTTCGATTTTTGGAATATGTTTTAACAGGGCTTGGATTAGAATATGAAGTCGTATCAGATGAAGAAATGAGGGGGGTATATGCAGAAGCTATTCCTGAAAAAGGATTGTTGCGCATAAGTGAATCAACGTACAATGGTGCTTGCGATGGAATACCTAGAGATAGGTTTACTATTGCACATGAAATTGGACATTTATTATTGCATACCCCCGACAAAGTAATTTTTGCAAGGGCTTCAAACGAAATAAAGCCCTATGAGAATCCAGAATGGCAAGCAAATACATTTGCTGGCGAATTGCTGGTTCACACGGACTCTATTAAGGGCTTATCAGTAGAAGACGTAGCCAATAAATACGAAGTTTCATTCACTGTTGCCGACATCCAAAAAGGAAAATCCTAAAGCAACTCCAGTGTAATATTGACCGTATTACGCTGTTGACATAGATATGTTGCGAAAGGCTTGGATATTGGACACCAATCTACAACCATAGTGTATCATAAAATCCACAGCCTTCGCAAATGAATTTTTTGCGAAGGGAGGTAAAATCTTGAGAAAAAAGTACGACATAATGAAAAAATCTGATATGAATCGCTTCAAACGAGATTTGATGAAGGACATATCAGGTTCAATTCGTAACCAAACAATGAGCATGAAGCATAGTGCAAAATGCCCTCATTGTGACCGCTCTATAGCAGTATCAGCAGGTAGCAATATATGTCCATTTTGCAGAAATGGCATAAACTTAAACATCCAATTTGATTTTTAGGAGGTCGTCAAAATGGCGAAAAAGCAAACACTTAGACCAGGTATGGATGCCCCTCGACGTGGGACTTATACAGAGGTTGGTCCACGCGGTGGAATAAAAGGTACCGTGGAAATGCAAAGGAAAGGCGATACGATGCCCCCAACGGAAAAACCAAATAGCACATTCAGAAAAGGTTAACAAAAATGCCACTTCAAATATTCAGTTTGAGGTGGCATTTTTTATTGGGATAAAATTACAATCAGCATCAAGAGAAGCCTTTATAACCACCAAACCCAAGCATGTATAGAGCCAATACAAAAGAGCCATTCTTAGTTTGAGCGTTAGCAGTTAATTCATCAAAAACGCTATCATGTGGAACGGTATTAGCAGCTGTTTCGGATACAACTTTCTCAATCGTTTTAGGCAACTGCATACACATCTGATAAAATGCGCCTTCCTGACCTGTGACAAGTTCATAAAATTTATCCATGCTCATGCGGCGTATACGTCGATGCTTTTTTTGTTGTCCATCTACAGAAACAGCCCAGGTTATATTTTGAGATTTTTTGGCAATAACTTCAACGAGCAAACAAGCACAATCGTCATCTTCAAGAAGTTGTGCTTGCATCTTAATATAAGTTTTTCCCGAAGCAGATGAGTTCATAGTGTTATGCTTGTTCTTCATCTCTACGAACACTTTGCTGACATTATCCTTATCAGCAACAACGATGCCAGATTCTCTTTTGAATACAACATCCCACCCATTTATAGGCACTTCACAATTTTGAATGTACTGGAAAATCCTTTGGTGGAAGTAACCAATATCATTATTGTTGGACTTATCACGCTGCCGAAAGATTTCATTTTTTATTATTTCTTCCCAAGTAAATCCATACACTGTTTTATCGAAAATCAACTTTACAGGGTCAACAATATTTTTGTTGAATTTCTTTAGGTTAAAAGATTCTAACTTGTTTCCGTAGTTTTTTATTGTTGCTTCAACATGATTGCAAAAATCCGCTTCTGAAATAAATGTCAATGCCCACATTACATTCCCTCCAACCCTTCATATATTTTCTTAGCTACTTCATAAGCCAACTGAACAGGTACGGCATTGCCTATTTGCTTATACTGCTGTCCTACACTACCACAAAATGTCCAATCGTCTGGAAAGCATTGACAACGAGCGTTTTCTCTGACTGTGAATGGTCTTGCTTCTAAGGGGTGGCAACGGTCTGTTTGTTTTTGCGAAGGAGAAGTCAAAACAGTTAAAGATGGTTCGTCTAAACTGAGTCTGCGAAGTATACCAGTACGTCCGCCTTCCATATACCAACAGCTTTTCATATAATCCTTGGCTATATCCTCTGGTATATCCCTCCAATATCCTCCCGGCGGCACAAGTTCAAATATTTTACGCTTCTGGTCTGAATATTTAACTCCAGCACTGGGGGGAACATCATTCAAAATATCACGAAGGACGGGCTTATGTTTATGAGGTTTAGGAGTTTCTATGTGCACTTTACCAACAAGGTCATTTCGTATTCCAACCATAATAAGACGTTCCCTCTTTTGTGCCACCCCATAATCCCAAGCGTTGTACACATCTGTTTTGACTGAATAACCCTCTGACTTGAAAATATTGAGGATAGTTTCATATGTGCGTCCGTTATCATGTGACAACATCCCTCTTACATTTTCAAATAAAAATACTTTCGGTTGAAGTTTCTTCAAAAATATAGCGTAATGGTAAAAAAGTGTTCCTCTAGCATCTTCAAGCCCTAGTCGATTTCCTGCATAAGAAAATGATTGACAGGGCGCACCACCGGATAATAAATCCAATTCACCTTTGGCAATGTTAAAATAATAAGATAAGTTGAGTGATGAAATATTTGCTATATCGGCATTTATAACATTCCATTTAGGACGGTTAAATTTCAAAGTGTCTGCTGCTGATTTATCAAGTTCAATTAGTCCAATGCTGTTGAATCCAGCTTTTTCAAGGCCAAGGGCTAATCCACCAGCACCAGCGAAAAGCTCTACTGATGTAAATGTGCCTATCTTCATTGGGGCATCACTTGGACGGATTGAGCTAATTTGCGGCACTGGTGTGTCAAATACATCGAATAATGATAGTTGCGCTGTTTCCATTGGTGCTTCCCCTTTCCAATTCTCTATGAGCATTATATCATACGTCACAAGGTAGCTTCAACGATAGGATTCAGATTTGAAATTTGAAAATCGCATGATAGCTAGCAAAATGGATTTATGTTGTGTATACACGCAAGCAATGTCTGTGGATATCCACACACGCTTGCGAGGGAGAACCCTCGACCCCTTATAGTCTATTGTCGTATATGCGCAAGCAGTGTATGTGTTGCCACATATACGGCTTGCGCAGGGTTTCACCCCACGACCCCATAATGAAAATGTTGCACACATCTCCACATTTTCATCATTCAAAAAATTTGCTTCGCAATTTTTTGTTAAGCGTTCCGCTACTAAAATCCAATTCAAAATATTTTTGTGCAACTTAGGGGCAATTCATTTTTTTTGATTTTGTTCCACATAAAATAACTTGATGAGCATTTCACCATTTTTGCAAATGCTGAATTTTTTGCATTGCTAATTTGAATTTGGAGCGTTACTTGCTGAAACGGTAATTTCGTAGCAAGTAAAATGTGTATAAAAAAGAAGCACCTGCAATTTCACAGGCACTTCTAATGCTTCGGATGTTCATATTTCGCTACTGGCTGCACTAACTATAAATCAAATCTGAGTAAATTGTTTCATGCACACGATGTTGAAAATTTGCCATTCTGCCAGCCCATGCAATTGGGTCTTTTGCTTTGTCACGCTCGGTTACAAAGTTCATTGGGTCTTTGCGGATTGCAAACAACATATTTCGCTTACGGTTTTCGGCTTGCTCTTGAATTTCAAGGCAATGCTTGTGCAGGCCAAAAATTCCAAATTGAGCCGCTAGGAATTTGTGATTTTCTTTCAGATAGTTCATTCGCTCTAATCCCCAACGAGTAAGTGGCGGTAAAGTTTCTTCCATTATGATATTTGGAAACAGGCATATTGTTGTGGGGTCATTTATGTCGTTCAAGCCTACGGTGTACCATAATCCATTGAATGCCCATTTAGAGTATACCATATCTCCAATTTTTACAACGTCCATGAGTTGGTCAAACTCTTCTTGGGTTTCAGGCTCGTAATAAACTGTATCTGCCGTTGCTACAGGGATATATTCTTTGCTCATAGTTTCGCATCCTTTTCCGATTTTAGATTTTGTGTTATTCTAAATGTGACGTATTTATCGGCTTTTGGTGCGTATATAATGTGTGTACATGGGCGAGCTTAAAGCAAATGGAATTTGGATAGATAGAAAATTGTACCATGTGATATTGGATAGCAACTAAGTATTTTCATAGGAAGCGGCTTTGAGGCGACTCGAAGCCCTCTTTTATTTAATGTGAAGTCAAAAAATGTTATAATTCTTTTTATCTTTTGAGGGGCATCATATGAAGCACTTATTACTGAACGACATATTGCAATTTTTAAAAGTCATGATTGATGAGTTAGGCATGGGTTATGTTGTGAAGAATTTCCAATATGCAATTTTGGAGAACTACAATGCCCGGACAGATAAGCAAATCATCTTGTCCAGAGAATCGTTGTGGAAAGAAACACTAGGGAGCAGGGCCTTTGGGTTGAACGCAAACTAGCAAATACAAAAGCGAGGGAAAACAATGACAGAAAAAAACATTTTAAAACGTCAATACAGCCTATTCATAGCCATATGCGTAGTCGTGGGCTTTGTAGTAGGTACCGGGATATTTTGGCGGCCTGGGCGGGTACTCTACGAAGCCGGCGGAGATATGTGGGTTGGGGTACTGGCCTGGGTTGTCGGGGGCTTAGTAATTGCTACCTGTGTATATATGTTTGCGGTAATGGCGGCAAGGTATGAAAAAATCCACGGAATGGTGGATTATGCTGAAGCCATTGTGGGTAAAAGATATGGATATCTTGCCGGGTGGTTTTTTTGTGTAATGTATCAGACTGCGGGGTATGCCATTATTGCCTGGATATCGGCAAGTTTTACCGCGACTTTGGCTGGACATGAGAATGTTACCAATACCCCATTTGTATTTTTTATTGCGGCTTTTTATATGGTGATTGTGTTTGTACTTAACTTTCTTGCCCCTAAGCTTCCCATGAGGCTTAACACCTTTACGGTAATTGCCAGGCTTATCCCCTTAGTGGTAATGGGCACGATAGGGGTAGTTGCTGGCCTACTTGTTGGGGATGGAGCCCCAGTGGTAAATATGGCCTCTTCCGGGGTAGGGGAGGGAATGGCGGCGCCATCCTTCCTTGGGGCAGTTTTTGCTACGGTGTTTGCCTATAACGGTTGGCAGGCTACGGTGGCTTTTAACAGCGAAATCAAAGATTCTAAACGTAACTTGCCTATTGCTTTACTTGTTGGGTTTTTAATTGTTGTGGCTATTTATGTATTGTATTTTGTTGGGGTTGTCACTAACGCCGATCCATATGAGCTGATGCGCAGCAACCAGCTTGGCACTCGCAACGCATTTGTAAGCATATTTGGCCGGCAGGCCAGCTATGTGGTTCTGGTATTTGTTATTATTTCCGGCCTTGGGATACTTAATATGTGCTGTATGGGAATGAGCCGAGGGATGTATGCCCTTGCCCGGCGGGGCAGAGGGCCTATTCCTAAACGTATGGTGAAGCTGGATGAAGATACCGGCGTGCCTGTATGCAGCATGGTTACTTGCGTTGGGCTTTCTTTCCTTTGGATGATGATTATTTATGGCAATCATAATGGATGGTTTGGGATGCTTGACGGGCGGCCATTTAGGTTTGACCTTCCGGATTTTTATAATATGATATTTTTCTTATTGCTTATTCCTATTTTTATAGGGTTTGTGATTAGGCACCGCAGAGACCGGGAGGTTAGGCTGTTTAACCGATTTTTTGCGCCGATGCTTGCAGCTGGAGGGGCCGGGTTTATGATTTTTGCCCTTATAAGCTCAAGCCCGATTCATGCGGCTGTGTATGCCGGGGTTTTTGTGGTGCTTGGCGCAATCGGGTTCTTGTTTTGGAGGAATGTGAATGAAAAAGCCTGAGCTACTGGCCCCGGCAGGGGACATGGAAAAACTGCAAATGGCTATAGCCTACGGCGCTGATGCTGTGTATATCGGCGGGAAGCAGTTTAGCCTACGAGCCAATGCCAAGAATTTTGATCTGCCAGAATTAAAACAGGCCATAGATTACGCCCATAAGCACGGCGTGAAGGTATATATAAGTGTGAATATATTCGCCCATAACCAGGATTTTAATGGCCTTCAGGAATATCTGCTGGCCTTAAAAGATATGGGCGCGGATGCGGTTATAGTGGCGGATTTGGGGGTATTTAATATTGCCCGGAAAATCCCCGGCCTAGAAATCCATATAAGCACTCAGGCTAATATTACCAACTATCAAAGTGCCATGATGTATAAAGAACTGGGCGCCACCAGGGCCATACTTGCGCGGGAGCTTTCTTTTAAAGAAATACAAGAAATTAGCGATTACGCAGGCGCAATAGAAACAGAAGTATTTGTACATGGGGCCATGTGCGTTTCATATTCCGGGCGGTGCCTGATGAGCAACTACATGGCTAACCGGGATTCGAATAAAGGAGACTGTGCACAGCCCTGCCGCTGGAAGTATCATATAGTGGAAGAGCTGCGGCCAGGAGAATATCTACCCGTACATGAAGATGAGCGAGGCACGTCTATTTTCAATTCAAAAGATATGTGTATGATTGAATATATCCCTGAGCTAGTAGCCTCAGGTGTATCCAGCCTTAAAATAGAAGGCCGGATGAAAACCGCCTACTATGTAGCCATGGTTACAAAGATATATAAAGAAGCAATAGACGATTACTTCACAGATGAAAGCCTATACGCCTCCAAGAAAGAATATTATGTAAGAGAACTATTGAAGCTAAGCAATCGAGATTACTTTACAGGGTTTTACTTAGATAAAGCTGTAAACGGGCAAAATCTAGAAAATACCGTGTATAACAACTCTCAAGAGTTTATTGGGGTGGTAGTAGATTATGATAGTGTCACAGGGATGGCACTTATAGAGCAGCGGAATAAGTTTTCTATAGGAGATGAGATCGAATTTATCAAAGGGGGCTTCAGGCAGGTGCTTGAAGAGATGTATGATATTGATGGAGCCGCTATAACATCAGCGCCTCATCCACAGCAGCTGCTTAGAATTAGAACATCTATGCCCGTTATGAAGTTTGAAATCATGCGTAAGATATAAAAAAAGGGCTGTGCAAATTGCACAGCCCTTTAATATTATCGTCCTAGAAACGGCATAGGGTCTATCGCAGTTCCATTAAGACGCACCTCAAAGTGCAAATGCGGCCCGGTGGATACCCCTGTCGAACCTATTAGCGCAATAACTTGTCCGCGAGTAACTTCGTCACCAACAGATACCAAGTTGCGTGAGTTGTGACCGTAGAGGGTATGAAGGCCGCCTCCATGATCTATTATTACTGTGTAGCCATAGCCTCCATGCCGGCCGGCTAATATAACTCTGCCACTATCGGCAGCAAGTATATCAGAGCCGCTTCTTGCACGGATATCAATACCCCAATGCATCTCTCTGGTGCGGCGGAGTGGATGATTTCTGTAACCAAAGTGACTAGAAATGTCGCCAGATGACGGTACCGGCCAGACAAATATGCCTCCCAGTAAGGGCAACTGAGCAATTTGAGCCTCTCGCTCCAGGCGTTCGCGCTCTAGCTGCTCGGCGGCTATCCTTGCCTGCTCTTCTTGGTATGCTGTATACCACTTAGTGTGCATCGCGGCAGCGTGTTCCTGCTCAAATGCTAACAAGGCTTTATAACGCTCTTCATCCTGGGTAAGCTCTATAAAGAAAGCTTCCTGCTCAGCTGATATATCTTCTAGCTGTTGAAGATAGCCTTCTTGTTGATGCCTAAGGGATTCTATTGTGGAAATATGTCTTGTAAAATCCTCTTGCATCTGTGCGACACTGGCTTCGAATTCTTGTAACTGGCGCATCATTTCTTGGTCGCTTCTTGCTATGTTATTTACATATTCTATGCGTAAAAGAAAATCCCTTAGACTGGTGGCTTGAAACACTACAGACAAAAGCCCGGTGGAGCCTTGCATTTGTATATCTCTTAGGCGATTGCGCACGATTTCATGTTGATGCTCAAGGGCTTTATGGGCTGCCATCCAATCTGTTTCAATGGCGTCTAAGTTATCCTGGGTTATATATATGGCTTGATCTATAGCTAATAGGTCGTCTGTAGCGGCTATCATTCTGGCGTCTAGTTCTAATATAGCCTGATGGATTAAATCCATCTCGGTACGAATTGCATCCAGTTCTTCTTGCGTCTCGGCTACAGCTTCCTGGGCTTCATTATATTGCTTGCGAAGATCATCTAGGTTTCCGGCCATTACTGTTACGCTGGATAGGATAAATGCCAGTACCAAAGTAATAATAAAAATCCGCTTCATCGTCCTAGATATGGCATAGGATCTACTGCGTTCCCATTAAGTCGCACTTCAAAGTGCAAATGTGGCCCGGTGGATACCCCTGTAGAACCAATTAGTGCAATAACTTGGCCACGAGTAACTCTGTCGCCTACAGAAACTAAATTGCGAGAGTTGTGACCGTAGAGGGTGTGAAGGCCGCCACCATGGTCTATTATTACTGTATTGCCATATCCTCCATGCCAGCCGGATAGTATAACTGTGCCATCCTCAGCTGCAAGTATATTAGCACCGCTTCTTGCACCGATATCTATTCCGGTATGGAATTCTCTCCTGCGGCGTGTTGGGTGATTTCTGTAGCCAAATGGGCTGGTAATACGGCCAGAAGAAGGTACCGGCCAAGCAAATATGCCTCCAAGTGAGGCCAATTGGGCAATTTGTTCTTCTCTTGCTCGGCGCTCTCGCTCTAATTGTTCGGCGGCTATCCTTGCGCGTTCTGCTTGGTATGCTGTTTGCCACTGTGTATACATTACTGCGGCATGCTCCCGCTCAAATTCTAACAGGGCTTCGTAACGCTCTTCGTCTTCGGTAAGCTCTATAAAAAAGGCCAGCTGGTCGGCTTCTATATCCACCAGCCGTTGAAGATAAGCCTCTTGCTGGTACCGCAATGATTCTATTGTAGAAAGGTGCCTAGTAAAATCCTCTTGCATCTGGGCTATACTGGCTTCAAACTCTTGTAATTGGCGCACCATTTCTTGGTCGCTTCTTGCTAGATTATTTACATATTCTATACGCAAAAGAAAGTCTCTTAAGCTGGTGGCCTGCAGCACTACGGACAAAAGACCGGTTGAGCCTTGTATTTGTATTTCTCTTAGGCGGTTGCGCACGATTTCATGTTGACGCTCAAGCGCTTCCTGGGCGGCTTCCCAATCTGTTTCTATTGTGTCTAGGTTATCCTGGGTTGTATCAATGGCTTGGTCTATGGTTAACAGGTCATCTGTAGCGGCTATCATTCTGGCATCTAGTTCTAGTATGGTTTGGTGAATTGCATCCATTTCAGTGCGGATTGCGTCTAGTTCCTCTTGTGTCTTGGCTACAGCCTCCTGGGCATCGTCGTATTGTTGGCGAAGATCCCCAAGATTACCTGCCATTACTGTTACGCCTGATAGCACAAAAGCCAACACCAAAATAAATACAACAACTCGCTTCTTCATATGTACCTCCTAAAATGAGGGCTTCGCCCTCAAGCTCTCCCTGGAAATTAAACCTTCAAATATTGTCTGATTGAAACCACTGAGCCAAATAACCCTATAAGAGTGCCCAAGATAAGCGCAAAGGGCACGACATAGAACAACACTCGGTCACCTGGGATAAAGTGCATAAAATCTAACATAGGTACATTGGTAATCACGTAAATTACCGAGTCATATCCAACAGCACATATAATTGCGGGTATTGTGGCCCCGATAAGGCCAATAAATATACCTTCGATAATAAAGGGCCAACGGATAAACCAATCCGTCGCGCCTACATACTTCATAATGCCAATCTCGGCCTGGCGTGAGCTTACAGTGATTCGTATTGTGTTAATGATTATTACAAAGGCAATTACACCTAGGATAAGTATAGCTACCATGGAAACAGTCTGGACTACCCTTGTGAGATTCCATAGGGTATCCACTAGGTTTTGTTCGCTTCGCACACTTACAATGCCGTAGGACGCTAAGCCCTCTAGGGCCAAAACAACATCATCGTGAAATTGTAAGTCTATAACATCTATGCTAAATGCCCGAAGAAATGGCGTATCATCTTCGAATGATTCTGCTATGGGGCTTCCAGAGCCAATGAATGGAATAAGTTCCCATGCATCATCCGGATCAACAAAGGATGCCATCCTTACATTTGGGATAGCCATGATCCTGTCGAAAAGGGTAGTCATTTCGCTGGTGGATACATCATCATCTACAAAAGCTACTAGGGCTATCTGGTCTTGCAGGTGGCCAAATACACTGTTTACATTAACCACAAGCAGATAAAACACAGATACAATAAATACACAGGAGGCAACAGTTAGAATTGAGGCAATGGTCATGAGGCGGTTAAGAAACATATTTCTTAATGCCGTTCCTATAAAGTGCCTGATGGTCCTTAATTTCATTCTGTACCTGCCTTTTCTGTTTCGGTGGTGGTGGTGTGGGTGATATTTGCAATTTCTTCTAGGATATCCGGTGGAGAGTTGTCTTTGAAGATATAGCCGCTATTTTCTGTGTCTCTTAGAATTTTGGCATCGGCTAGGGCTATTACTCGTTTTTGCATGTCATCCACTATATCTCTGGCGTGGGTTGCCACTACTACCGTTGTGCCTAGGTTGTTGATATCATCAAGAAGAGTCATTATTTCCCAGGCTGTATCTGGGTCTAGGTTACCGGTAGGCTCATCGGCTATAAGGATGGGGGGTTTGTTGATAATAGCGCGGGCTAAGGATACGCGTTGCTGCTCTCCGCCAGATAGCTGGTTCGGGTAAGCTTTTGCTTTTTTTGCAAGGCCTACCAAGGACAGTACCTGGGGTACTGTTCTGCGGATTTCTTTATTGGTGGCCTCTACTATGCGCATCGCAAAGGCTACATTTTCATATACGGTTTTGTTTCGCAACAGGCGGAAATCTTGAAATACTACGCCCATTTTACGGCGGAAGTATGGCATATCACGGCGGGATATTCTGCCGATTTCTTTGTTATCTATTAGTATCTTGCCTTTTGTAGGCTCAATTTCTTTAAGAAGTAGGCGCACAAAACTAGACTTTCCGCTGCCGGAAGAGCCTACGACAAAAACAAACTCGCCACGGTTAATTTTAAGGCTTACATCATGGAGGCCTTTTGCGCCGTTTTCATATATTTTCGTGACGTTTGCTAGCTCAATCATTTTTAACCCCTTAAACCGTGGGACTCTGCCCCACACCCAGGTTGCACAGGCGAGCAGTTTCGCGTAGCGAAACGACCAGCCCCGCAAGATTTTGAATAGCTTGACTCAAACTTTGGTAAAATCGTGCTTTTGTACGATTTTGGGATTGGATTTTTTTCTAGAACTGCTGTTTTTCCCGGTATTGCAGGTACTTATTTACCATTAGAGTGATTTTGAAGGTGATGGCATCGCTAAATTTTCTTAGGTCTAGCTTGGTCATTTTTTGTAGTTTATCTAAGCGGTATACTAAGGTGTTGCGGTGGATATATAGCTCACGAGAAGTTTCTGAGACATTAAGGTCGTTTTCGAAGAATTTCATTACTGTTGCAAACATCTCTTCATCTATGTCATCTATGCTAAAGCCTTGAAGCATTTCGTTTATGAAAATACGGCATAGAGGTAGGGGGAGTTGGTATATAAGGCGACCTATGCCAAGACGCTCGTAATTTACTATTTGTTTGTCCGCTTCAAATATTTTTCCTACTTCTTGGGCTAGGCGGGCTTCTTTGAATGAGTTGGATACGTCTTTTAAATCTTTTACTACTGCGCCTATGGCTACGTATACTTTGCTCATATGCTCACTTAATAGGGTGTCTACTATTATGTGGGCTACCTGTTCTATTTCTTCTGCTGAGTCTCGCTCGTGAAGTTCTTTTACTAAAATGATACTATTTTCGTCTACAGCAGTAACAAAGTCTCTTGGGCGGTCTGGGAAGATGCCTCTCACGATTTCTAGTGCGTTCATGTCTGGGTCAATCGTGGTTTCTATTAGGTATACTACTCGTTTTACGTCGTTGTCTATACGGAGTTTTTTGGCGCGGCTGTATATATCTACCAGCAGCAAGTTATCTAGTAGTAAGTTCTTTATAAAATTGTCTCTGTCGAAGCGTTCTTTGTAGGCCATCATCAGGCTTTGGATATGGAAGGTTACTATCTTGCCTACGCGGTATGTGTCTTCGTCTTCTCCTGGAAGTACTACTACATACTCAGCTAGGGAGTTATCAAAGACTTTGAAATATTGATGGCCTTGTATCAGCTGGTTTTCTGCTGGGGAGCTTACAAAGGCCTCTATCATGGGTTGCAGGTTGGGGTTGTAATCTGCTTCGGTGCTGGCTACTATTTTGCCTTCTCTGTCTACTACTGTTATGTCTTTGCGGGTTATGGATTTTAGTCCGTCGCATGTGTTTTGTAGTACTTGGTTAGTTATCATCCCTAGAGCCTCCTTTTAGAACGCAATCGTATTTTAACATATTAGGTGGTAATTGCAATAATTTCTTCATAGTTTCTTCATATTTGGGAAATGAATAAGTGCTTGGGTTTTGATGATAATGACGAAAGCGGTTTTATGGCTTTATTTCGTACCAAATATTCTATCTCCAGCATCGCCTAGACCTGGCACTATATATCCGTGGTCGTTGAGTTCTGGGTCATTGCAGGCTGTGTATATGGCTACATCTGGATGCTTCCTTTGTATTCTTTCCACTCCTGTAGGACAGGATACTAGTACTAATAATCTTATACTTTTTACGTTACGGGCTTTTAAGGAATCTATTGCCATATCCGCAGTGCCGCCGGTGGCAAGCATTGGGTCTAGTAATAACACTTCACGTTCCATTATATCGGGGGGAAGCTTGCAGAAGTATTCTACTGGTTCTAGGGTTTCCGGGTCGCGGTATAGACCTATGTGGCCTACTTTGGCTGTGGGGATAAGCCGCATGAGGCCGTCAACCATGCCTATTCCGGCACGGAGTATTGGAACAAAGGCGATTTTTTTCTCAATTGTCTTACATATGGTTTTTGTGATGGGTGTTTCCACTTCGATTTCTATTGTTGGTAGGTCTTTTGTTGCTTCGTAGCAGACTAAGGATGCTACTTCGCCACATATTTCCCTAAATTCCTTGGTGCAGGTGTCCACACTTCTTAGCTTGGCCATTTTGGTTTGGATTAATGGGTGATCGATTACATGAAAGTTGCTCATTGTGCACTTCCCCTTTTATATTAATATGCAATATCTACTAACTCTTGGATTAATATCATTCTGTCGTCAAGCTCGGCGATTTTTGCTGCGCATTCTTGTAGTTCGTGGGCTAGATGCGTTGGCATTTCGTCTTGGTATTTGTACCGGGCTTTATGTTCTAGTGTCGCCCAGAAGTCCATGGATTGTGTGCGGATTTGTACTTCAACTGGTATATGCTTTTCTTTGTCGGATAAATATACCGGTACATCGAATATCAGGTGATAGCTGCGGTATCCGCTGGGTTTGGGATTGTTTACATAATCCTTTTCACTTATTACTTTCATATCAAGCTGTTTTTTGAGCACCTCGGCGATATAGGTGATATCCTTGGTGTAAGGGCATATACAGCGTACACCTGCTATGTCATTGAGATGTTTTTTCGCGCTGTCTACTGTTAGGGGGTGACCCTGGCGGTGGAGCTTAGCCACTATGCTTTCTGGAGATTTAAGACGGTATTTTACATGTTCTATTGGGTTGTTTTTTTGTAGGTTGCTAAAGTCATCCAGTAAGATGTCTAGGCGGGTTGTCATATTTTTAAGCGCACAGTTATATACAACTAATTGGGTTTTAAGTTTTGCAAACTCTTCCGGTGGAAATAGTACTGCCATGTAATCACGACCTTTTAACTGTATTTGGCTTGTATTTTGTGTGTCTTACGCCCCTGTTTATTATCTTGGCAGTGTTATTGTAAGGATTGCGCCTTTTTCGCCATTTTGGGCAGTGGCAGTGCCTTTATGCTGCTCGACTATTGACTTTACTATGGAAAGGCCTATGCCCGTAAGGCCATTCTTCCCTTTATAAAAGCGCTCGAATACGTGTGGAAGTTTTTCCGGCTCAAAGCCAGGGCCATCATCCTTCACTATGATTATGGCTTTTGTGTCTTGTTTGGAGACTTCTATTGAAATAGTGCTTTGGGCGTAACGTATAGCATTGGATATAAGGTTATCCACGGCTCTTTCAATATAATTTGGGACGCAGGAAATCATTATCGGGTCCCCTTGTGAGATGAATTCAATTTTCAAGTCTTTTCGCTCTGCCATGGGTTGCTGGTTTGTTATGCGTTCTTCTACCAAAGTAGTGAAGCTTATCTCCTCCATGGCCGGAGGGGTGATATTATCTATTCGAGAGACGTATAGTATATCTCCCACCATTTCGGTTAGACGGTCTGTACATTCGAGTATTGTGTTGGTTGCGCTTTTATGATCCATTATTCCGTGTTTTATGCCCTCGGCATACATCTTTATAGACATAAGTGGTGTACGCAACTCATGGGATACATTTTGGAAGAAGGCTTTCTGGTCATTGTCGTATTTGTCTAGCTGCTTTGCTGCGTGGTTTAGGCTTTGATTTAGCTCTTCAAATTCTTCGTTGTGGAAGGTTATGGGGTTGGGGGTAAAGTCTCCTTGGCCGATTTGTCTTGCAAATGTGCTTAAATTTCTTAGGGGCTGAGCCAGAGAGCCGGCGAGATATGTGGAGGCCAGCATAGTCACAAACCATATGATAGCTACAACACTTAACAATCTAAAATTAACATTGGAGGTAAATCCTTGCAGGTATGTGACATCGATGTAATAGATTACATAGGTTTCTGGAGGGCGCACCATTGTCCTAACTGCGGCAACAAAGTAGGTATTTCCGGAAGCCCGTATACGCTGTGGGGTAAGATGAGATAAGTCAGCGCCTTCGTTTTTAAGATACTCTGTAATGTCCCTGACAACGGTGTAGGATACAGCAGAGGTTCCTTCCAGCTGATAATCGCTGTTTACATGAAAGTATCTAAGGTTTCGATGAAAGATATTGACAACATTCCCTCGTGCCTGGACATGGGAAAAGAACTCGTCAGACTGGGCATCAAAGCTAAGGCCGACATAGTGGGCATCTTGAGCATCTGTAAGGGCACGGGTCGCAGAGCTGTGAAGATGTTGGCTTGCAGCGAAATTAAAAGCAATCCCTATCAGAGAAAATGAAAAGAACAGCAAAATCGAAAACGTAAGGAGTATGCTGGCTCTTAGATTGCGCTTTAGTCTCCTAAGACGGCTCATTGTTAATCTCCAGGTTTTGTAATACTGCATTTCGCTCAAGTTCAACTCGTCTAAACATGGCTTTGACCTTCATAATGATGGTCATGGGGCTTACGGGCTTTGTAAAGAAATCGTCTGCACCAATATCTAGCGCGGTTTGGTAGTCCAGGTCGCTGTCACGAGCTGTGACCATAAAAATAGGCACATGACTTATGCGTCTGATTTCTTTACAGACGGCAAAGCCATTGGTGCCTGGCATCATTACATCTAAAATTACTAGGTCAGCGGGGTTTGTGTTAAATTCGTCAAGTAAGGCTTCTCCGTTTTCGAAGGCCATTACTGTGTAGTTTGCGTTTTCTAGGAAAGTTTTGAGGGCTTCCCGGATATTGGCTTCATCATCTGCTATATAGACTAATTTGGAATTTTGATCCATGTTATTGGCTCATTTCTTTGGTATATTTTCTTAATAAGAGTATACATGAAAATGAAAAAAATAAAAACCACCTTGTAATATACAAAGTGGTTTTGCTGGAGTGGGAGGAGAAGGATTTGAACCTTCGAAAGCATCGCTAACAGATTTACAGTCTGCCCCCTTTGGCCACTCGGGAACCCTCCCAGCGGTGGGGATATTATCATATGCTTGAAGGAAATGCAAGGCTTTTTTATACGCTGTACAATAATTCTCCGTATGAGGGTAGCGGCCAGTGCTTTTTTGCTACTATCATCTCTAGTTTGTCTACTACATGGCGTAGGTCGCTCATTGCAGTGTATATGCGGAATCGGCAGAATTTTGCGTGGGTTAGATGGTCTTTAATTTCTTCTGATTGGAGGCGGATGGCTTCAAGTGTTTCCAATTTTTGGATTAAAGTATGGCATAGTTTTGAAATTTTTTCTATTAGCTGGCTTTCCATATAGGTGTTGGATTCTGATATGAAATACTTTGCACTTAGAAGTTTTGCTAAGTCGTTTTGATAGTCTATGCAGGCGGGTATGATTTTTTGGTTTACTATGTCAATCATGGTTTGGGCCTCTATGCTTATTGTCTTTGAATAATCTTCTAGTAAAATTTCATAGCGAGAGTTAAGTTCTGGTTTAGAAAATACACCGTGGGATATAAATAATTCTACATTTTTTGGCGCTATCAATTGTGGTAGGGCGTCTACTGTGGTTTTGTGGTTTGATAGTCCTTGTTTTTCTGCCTCATCTTCCCACTGGTGGGCATAGTTATTTCCGTTGAAAATTATCCGCCGATGTTTTCGTATGGTTTCTTTTACTAGTTTTGCTAGATCTGCTGTAAGGGCCGTTGATTCTTCCAGAATATCAGCAAACTGTCTCAGTGACTCTGCTATAGCTGTATTTAGCACTGTATTAGAATCCGCAATGGAGAATGATGAGCCTAACATGCGAAACTCGAATTTATTTCCTGTGAAGGCAAATGGGGAAGTACGGTTGCGGTCTGTTGTATCTTTGGGGAAATGGGGCAGTACTTTTGCGCCTATTTCCATTTGGCTAACTTCTTGGTCTTTATATTTAGATTCGGATTCTATGGCTTCTAGGATTGCCGTTAGCTCTTCTCCCAAAAACAGGGATACTATGGCTGGTGGGGCTTCATTGGATCCTAATCTGTGATCATTGCCTGCGCTGGCTACTGAAACCCGTAAAAGGTCTTGATAATCGTCAACGGCTTTAATCACCGCCACTAAAAATAGTAGAAACTGGGCATTTTCGTAAGGGGTAGAGCTTGGTTCCAATAGGTTTATTCCGGTATCTGTAGCTAGTGACCAGTTATTGTGCTTGCCGCTTCCGTTGACCCCGGCAAAGGGTTTTTCATGTAGCAAGCAAGTTAGGCCATGCTTGTCTGCCATTACTTTTAGTTGCTCCATTACCAGTTGGTTATGGTCTGTGGCTATGTTGGTTGTTACGAATATCGGCGCGAACTCATGCTGCGCTGGGGCCGCTTCATTGTGTTTGATTTTGGCATAAACGCCCAGCTTCCATAGTTCTTCTTCTAGCTCCTCCATAAAGGCGGCTACTCTGGGTTTTAAGCTTCCAAAGTAGTGGTCCTCCATTTCCTGACCCTTTGGGGGCGGGGCACCTAGTAGGGTTCTTCCCGTATAAATTAAATCCGGGCGCTTTTTATAAAGAGCCTTGTCGATAAGAAAGTACTCCTGCTCCGCCCCTACAGTGGTATTAACCCGCTGGCATCTGGTATTGCCAAAAAGACGTAATATGCGGAGTGCTTGTTTGTTTATTGCTTCCATAGAGCGTAGTAGAGGAGTTTTTTTGTCCAGAGCCTCACCGCCATAGGAGCAGAAGGCGGTGGGGATATATAGAGTATGGTTTTTGATAAATGCGAAAGAAGTGACATCCCAAACAGTGTAACCTCTGGCTTCAAAGGTACAGCGTAGGCCTCCGCTTGGGAAGCTTGATGCGTCTGGCTCCCCTTTTACTAGGGCACTTCCTGAGAACTCCATTATGACCTTATCTTGTGAGGATGGTGAAATAAAGCTCTCATGTTTTTCGGCTGTGATGCCGGTCATGGGCTGGAACCAGTGGGTAAAGTGGGTTGCGCCTTTTTCTACAGCCCAGTCCTTCATAGCGTTGGCTACTACATTGGCTATATCCAGCTCTAGATGTACTCCTTGGGATATGGTTTTTTTTAGGGCTTTGTAGATATCTTTGGGGAGACGCTCTTGCATGGCTGTGTCACCAAATACCTTACTGCCGAACATTTCGGGAATGTTTTTCATAAAGGACCTCTTTTCGTAATTTCTGGCATCTAGTATATAATAAAAGATGTGTCAATGCATACAAAAGTACCGGAGCGTCATTGATTGGCGCCCTGGCATCGTGCGTCTATTTACATCTTTTTCATGCTTTATTATGTTGATACATCCAGAGAAATTCTGGATAATATATAAAAAAATTTTGTGATTAGGAAAATTCTTCTGTAATAACAAAAGAGCCTGGCATGTTAGATTCAGCGTCTAACATGCCAGACTCTTTTTGTTGGTAATCAAACCATTAAAATGATTTTGATATGCGATTATGCTATTTTTGTAATTGTTATTTCCGCTTGTGGGTTTACGGTTCCAACTTGGGCTGTTGTACCAGCATTTGGCGTTAGATATACAGTTGATGGTGTAGTCACAGTTATTATGCTTGTGCTTGTTACTGTGGAAGGAGTTCCAACGATGGTTGATGATGAATACAAGGCTCCATTAACCATAATATCGTAGGCCTGCCCAACGCCAGATGCGGTTTGTGTTCCGATTGCCCATGTGACTAGATAGCTTCCTGGCTGTAGTGTAAATGTTCCAGCGCCGTTTGACGTAATATAAGGTGCTCCGCCATTATTAACAGTAGTGTTGTATGGTATTACTTGGCCGCCGCTATAAGTTGTTCCTCCTGCCCCTGTTAGTGAAAATTCAGAAGCATATAGCGCAGGTGCAGCTGGGCCTGTTGCTCCAGTCGCGCCAGTAGCTCCGGTGGCGCCGATAGCACCCGTGGCTCCAGTAGCACCTGTTGCTCCAGTAGGACCTGTTGCTCCGGTGATACCTGTTGCTCCAGTGGCACCCGTCGCTCCAATTGCGCCATCTGCTCCAGTCGCACCTGTTGCTCCAATTGCGCCAGTAGCTCCGGTGGGGCCAGTAGCACCAGTTGCGCCATCTGCTCCGGTGGGGCCTGTGTTGCCTGCCGGGCCCTGAGCGCCAGTTACGCCCTGTGGGCCTGTCACCCCCTGTGGCCCTGCAATAGTTCCTACATCTACCCATGAGTTGCTGACTGTATCCCATACATAAAGATCGGGATTGATATAATAAAATTCGCCAGGTGTACCTACAGGCACTGCTGCCTGTAGTGATGCAAGATCGGGATAGGTGCCTACAATTGTGCCAACGGTTCCGGCAACACCTTGGGTACCTTGAATACCTTGTATACCTTGTATGCCTTGTGGCCCTGTCGAGCCAGTTGGCCCCGTGGCACCGTCTGCACCGGTTGGGCCGGTTGGGCCGGTTGTGCCGGTTGGGCCAGTGGCACCGATTGTGCCGTCTGCACCGGTTGGGCCAGTGGCACCGATTGTGCCGTCTGCACCAGTTGGGCCAGTGGCACCAATGGCGCCGTCTGCACCTGTTGGGCCTGTTGCTCCAACTGTGCCAGAGGGGCCGGTATTACCTTGTGGGCCGGTTACACCTTGTGGGCCTGCAAGAGATCCGACATTTTGCCATGAGTTTGTGACGGGATCCCATGCGTAAAGATCAGGGTCGATGAAATAAAATTCGCCTGGTGTTCCTACAGGAACAGCGGCTTGTAGTGACGCAAGGTCAGGGTAGGTACCAGCAATTGTGCCAACGGTTCCAGCAGCGCCTTGTGAGCCGGTATCTCCAATAGGTCCGGTAGCTCCGGTTGGGCCGGTTGCACCAGTTGGTCCAGTAGGCCCGGTTGGGCCAGTAACGCCTTGTGGGCCGGCTAGGGATCCGACGTTTTGCCATGAGTTTGTGACGGGATCCCATGCGTAAAGATCAGGGTCGATAAAATAAAATTCACCTGGTGTTCCTACAGGAACGGCGGCTTGTAGTGATGCAAGATCGGGGTAGGTACCTGCAATTGTACCAACGGTTCCGGCAGCGCCTTGGATGCCTTGTGGGCCTTGAGGCCCCATTAAACCATCGGTGCCAGTTGTGCCCTGGATGCCTTGTGGGCCTTGAGGTCCCATTAAACCATCGATACCGGGTGTGCCTTGGATCCCTTGCGGCCCGGTTGTGCCAGGCCTGCCTGGAAGCCCTGGTAGGCCTGGTAGGCCTTGTCTTCCTTGTGGGCCTGTTGGTCCCATTGGACCGGTTGGGCCCATTGGGCCAGGTATTGGATGAGGGTGCGGTGGACAGCAGCAGCAGCATAATAGCTTTCCGCACTCGTGGCAGTTACCTGGATGGTGGCTGTGTTTTGTTTCTCTGCTCATATAGACTTACCTCCTTATTTTTTATGATCCTCGCGTTTTGGTGGTGCAAAAATTTCCATTGGGAACTCCAAGTTGCCAAAGTATCCACATGGGTCTATTGGGCAGTCAGGTTCACATTCTCTTGGAACGCAGAAGCCTTTTGATTCAACTTTAAGCGCAACTATGCGGAACAACTTCATTGTGCTAAATACCCCGATAGTGACTGCTACATCCACAGGTATTCGGTCACGATGATTGCATCTAAACTCGGCTTTTAGCGCAATAGCCTTAGCTTCTACCATGGCCAATGGTGCTCCGTCACTGGTGAATGTGTTGCCCTGGGCTAGGAAATCTGTGGCCATAGCCATATCAGAGCCTACTGAGCCAAAGAGGTGGTATTTTCTTCTGTGGGTGGAAAACGCTTTCAAGCATAGGATTATGCCATTATTGCAGTCGTGGAATGTAAGCATATATTCGAATACAAATTCTACTTCTACATCCCAGAAGCCGGTCTTGAAAGGTGAAGGTGTTTTGCTTGTGATGATGGTTTTCTTTAGTTGTAAGTGGCTCATGTCTACAGAGCCTGAGCCCTTGGGTACTGGGATTATATCCCCTATATGGATATGCTTTTTATCTATGACCACAGGCTCTGCTGCATAAGCTACTATGGATATGCAGTCTTGGGCGCGGCAGCTATCATAGACTTTGTTCGTGATGATGGACTCTTCTTTTATACCCGGTTTTGGGGGAATAGGTGGTACTGGGATGCATTGCTCAAGGCGATTATTTGCATCTATTGGAAAAGCCATAGTTATTCTCCTATCGTAGATTCTTTAGCGAATTAATTCAGATTTGGTCTCGCCCTTCGTCAACAACCCGTAGGGGCGTTCGGGATTTTGACTCGGTCGAGCCCGTTCTTCATTTGATTCGCTATTATTGACATTGTATGAGAGCATGTACTGCCTGGTTACACTAAAAAAAGGCATCTCGCAAAGCGCGAGATGCCTTTTTGTTGGGTTTATTCTGTTCGTTCGTGGGGGCTTGCGTCTATGAGGCTTCCGTCTAAGAGTATTACTGGTATTAGGGCTACCATGTGCCTCCCTGGTGATGTTATTTCTATTACGAAGCGGTTAGTTAGAGCCACTGAGCCTTCTGCTACAATATAGAAATCGTGGGCTTCTGTTTCTTGCCCTCCGCTAGGGCAGCGCAGTAGGCCATTTGCTACAGGCTCTATTTTAAAACCTTTTGGTACATACCATTTTATACTTAAAAGTAGACTATGTTTTAATTTGCAGCTTAGCTTTAGGGATACTTGGGCTGTACCCCCCGGCTCTATATAGCCGTCGCTTTTGTAGTCCAGGGCGCAGGTTATTATTCCATTGTCGTATATTGGGCCGAATTGGTTTCTTAGAATTTTTTCTCTCATGGCGGTGTTTTGCAACTGGGATAGTTCTGTTTGGCTTACTTTTGTGGATTTGTTTGAATTAATATCTACATCTGAGCGAAAGGTTAATAGCATTATTTTGGCCAAGCGCTCTGTTCTTGCGGTTAGCTCGTCTATGGTTTTAGGGATGTGCTTTACGTCGAAGATTTCTATCATTTTCGTGGTGATGTTGCGGCCTATGGGGTTTGACCAGTCTTTTGGTATTAAATCATTTCCGTCTATTATTCCTAGTAGGGCTCCTAATGACCCGGCGTTGGAGTCTGTGTCTTCGCCGCAGTTTACAGTTGTGCATATGCTTCTGGCAAAGTCGCCTTCTCCGTATAGCCAGCCAATTATAATCATGCCTATATTGCAGGGGGCATCGTAGCCTTTCTCACCGTCTGCTAGGTCATAGTCCCAGTCTCTTTGGGATATTGCCCCGTCGTGGGTGGTGTAGTGGCCTCGGTGTTCTTCCAGTACTTTATCACGGGCTTCCAGCCAGGTCATATCGTTTTTATGAGATTCTATTACGCATTTTACTGCTTGAGTTATGCCGCAGTCTTCCGGGATATAGGAAAGACCTATGTTTATCAGGGTCATTGGGTCATCTTGGATAAATGCGGCTGATTGAATTACAGCCATAAATATAGCCGCATATAGGCCTTCTCCTGCACCGTGGTCTATGCTGGCGTCGTGATAGGCTTTTACTGCGGCAATTTCCGGGCAGCCGGGGGACACGCATGCCCATATTTCCGAGCGCACAAAGGCGCCGCTACTGTGGCGGGACGGGCTTGTCATGGAGCTTAACGGGGGCATTAGGCCGGCGGCCATGTTGGATTTTGTTAGGCCGTATTGGCCGTAGTAGGCAGTTATATAGCTTTGGTAATATTCGCTTAAAATAGGGGTGCCTATATGTACCCCGTTGTCTTCTAGGGCGCGAAGCCATAGTAGTTGGATGTCCAAATCAAGACTGGAGGTGGTTATGTCCCCAGTGTAGAATGTTACATCGTTGATTTTGCGTTTCCATTCGAATGGCTGACCGAGGGCTGCTCCGATGTTTTTCCCCATCCAGCAGCCTAGAACCTTATCTCTATAATCATGAAGATTTATAATCATTTGTAACCCCCTCAATTCCTCTTCACTATGTAGTATACGCAAAAATCATGTTTTGACAAATGCCAAATTGATGAATGATAAAAAAAATAGGCTTGATTTATCTTAAAATTTTTTCCATGGCTTTGCCCTTCGCCAACTCGTCAACCAGTTTATCCAACCAGCGGATTTTTTGCATTAGCGGGTCGGTTATTTCTTCTACACGGACACCGCAGATTACCCCTTTTATTTGGGGCGCATTAGGGTGGATTTGTGGGGCTTCTTTGAAGAATGTTTCGAAGTCTATGGATTTTTTAATTTGGGAAGCAAGCTGGGCTTCGTTATAGCCTGTTAGCCAGCAGATTATAGTGTCTAATTCGAGCTTGGTGCGGCCTTTACGCTCTACTTTTGTGATGTAGTGGGGGTATACACTGGCGAAGGTCATCTTAAAGATTTTTTCGTTGGCCATTGTTATTCTCCTATAATGAATTTACTTTATCATCTTAATAAAATCATCTTCTGTTATTATAGGCACGCCTAGCTGGGCAGCCTTTTTATTTTTCGATGAAGCAGATGTTGCGTCATTATTTATTAGGTAGGAGGTTTTTGTGGATACGCTGGTTGCTACTTTGCCTCCCAGGGTTTCTATATGCTGTTGTAGGGCTTTGCGGTTTTGGTATTGGTTTACATCTCCTGTGATTACGAATATCAGGTCGTCTAGTGGCTGTTCGCCTTTTGGAGCTGATGCGGGGATTTGGATTTGTAGGTGCTCTAGGGTGGCTCTTGCTGTGGGTAGGTTATTTTCGTCGGTGAAGTATAAATTGAGACTATAGGCTATAGCTTCCCCGTAGCCTTTTATTTCTGCTAAGTTATCCTGGTAAAACTCGCTTATGCAGGCATTTACTATTGCTTCGAAGTCGTGGTTATAGTGGGCGCATAGCAGCTTTGCATTGGCTAGACCTACATGACGTATACCTAGGGCGTATATAAAGTTAGGTAGGGCTACGTCTCTGGCTTTCTCTATTGCGGTAAGAAGTTTATCGTAAGAGCGTTGGCCGAAACCCTCCATTGATGTGATAGTTTTTTCATGGTGGCTTAGGGTAAATAAGTCTGTGTATGTGGAAATTATTCCGTGGGAAATAAATTTTTCTAAGGTTTGCTCGGAAAGGCCTTCGATATTGAGGCCGTCTCTGCTTACAAAGTGGACTAAAGATTGTATTTGCTTTGCTCCGCAGGCCTCGTTTGGGCAGATTAGTACTTCGCTGTCTGTGTCTGATGCCTGGGTTGTAATTTGGGTTTCACTATCGCATACAGGGCAATGAGTTGGGATGGTTATCGTATTGCTTCGGGTAAGGTTTTCTGCTACCTGTGGGATTATCATATTAGCTTTGTATACAGTTATTGTATCACCGACCCCTAGTTCAAGAGCACGCAGTATGCTTACATTATGGAGGCTTGCGCGGCTTACTTGTGAGCCTTCTATATCTACGGGATTAAAGATAGCTACTGGGTTTATTAGCCCGGTGCGGGATGGGTTCCACTCTATGGAGTGCAACGTGGTTTCGGATAAGTCATCTGCCCATTTGAAGGCTATACTGTCTCTTGGGAACTTAGAGGTTGCTCCCAGTGAGGCGCTATAGGCGATGTCATCGTAGGTTAGTACCAGGCCATCTGTGGCTATGGGTAGGCTTGGGATTTGGGATTTGAATTTTTCTATTATTTCGGCCACGGTTTCGGTTGTGACTTCTTCATGGGTTACTACATCAAAACCCTGGGAACCCAGCCAGGTTAGCACAGTGGATTTTAACTCGTGAGGTTCTGTAGCTACTGCGCCAAAGGCATAGAAATACACCCGACGTTTTGACGCTATCTCGCTGTTAAGCTGGCGTACCGTTCCGCTGCATAGATTGCGTGGGTTTTTGTATTTATCGTCTGAAGTTATTTCATTGTTGATTGTTTCAAAGTCGTCAAATGTAATAACAGCTTCGCCTCGTACCCAGAAGTTGCCGGTGTAAGGTACGGCTAGGGGGATATTGGCAAAGACTTTGGCATTGTGGGTTACATCCTCGCCTATTTGGCCGTTGCCACGGGTTAGGGCTTGTTTCAGCTCTCCGTTTTCATATCTTAATACAATAGAAAGGCCGTCCAGTTTCCACAACAGGAGGCCTTTTTTATCGTCTATAAATTCTTCTAGGGCTGTTATATCCTTGGTTTTATCTAGGGATAGCATAGGGATATCGTGAGGGGCTTTGGTTAGGGTACTTACTATTTCGTAGCCTACTTTTTGGGTGGGGCTTGAAGCTAATATAATTCTCGTTTCTGCTTCCAGCTTTACCAATTCATCGTATAAGGCATCATATTCCAGGTCGGAGATGATTTCTCGGTTTTCTTGGTAGTAGGCACGGGATGCGGCGTTTAAGCGGGTGATTAAGTCATGCATTTTTGTCATGGAGCAATCCTCAGCATATCTAGAGTAATATCTGTTGTAAATGGGTTGACGGTGCGGTTTACTAACTCTAGTATTCCCTCGGCGCAGGGCATTTCATACCAGCCTTGGCGACGGGTATAGGCTATGGGCAGGGTATGGGTTTCCAAGGCTGTCATATCAGTGACACCCCTTAGTTGCCCGCCAAACCATGCTAGATGCCTATATTCTAAATCAGTTATCAAAAGCTCGCTTCCTAGTGTCATAAGTGCTGGGATGCGGGGGATATTGGCTGGACGAATCATAGATCTAAAGAGGGCAGTTAGAAGCTGCTGCTGATGCTCTATACGAGTGAAGTCTGTAATAGAGCGGAAACCTTGGTCACCCAAGCGGTATCTTGCGAAGTTCATTGCATTGGTGCCGTCAAGGGTTTGTACTCCTGCGGGGATATCTATAAATAGGTCTTGGTATGGGTCTGTATAGCGCATATGGAATGGGACATTTATTTCTACTCCGCCGATTTCGTCGATTATTTGTACAACTACATCCATGTCCAGCGACACATAAAAATCAGGTCTAAAGCCCAGTAAGGTCTGGACTTCACGCTTTAGCTGCTCTACTCCGCCTTCATGGCCTCCGCCTTGCAAACGGCCTGCTGGATAGGCGGCATTGATTTTACGTACACGACGCTGCACATCTACACGCGTATCCCGTGGGATATTGATTATGTATGCGCGTCCTGCTATTTCATCAAAGCCCGCTACCATAATAGTGTCTGTGTTAGCTCCTTCGTCTAAGCCGAAGATTAGGAATGTAAAGAAACGCTCCCGTCGTTGCCAATCAGATTCTATGAATGGGGGTAGGCCTTCCAGTATATCCACATCTGCCGGGTCTGGCTCGGGGGCTGTAAAGGCTGGGTCATTCGGCTCTCTTGGGGGAGGGGTTTGGATATGGGCGGGAAGGATTACATTTATTGGGGGTGGTTCGGGGGGTTGTACAGTTCTATGCCATAGAGCATATACCCCCGCGGCAAAGGTCAGAACAAGGAGCGTTGTGATAAAAAACGATTTTAAGAAAACGCGCCCTTTCTTTCGTCTCGGCCTGCTTTGTTTTCGGCTTTGGGTGGGTCTGCCGGATCTAAGGGATTTATTTTGGTTATTCAATCTACTCAGCTCCTACTGAAATGGCATATACGGTGTACTCATTGAGACCGTCGAAGCCTAGCGTTTCATCACATAGTTGTTGGTCGAATGCGGCCATGCAGCAACTTCCCAGGCCAAGGGCTACCGCAGAGAGCATTGCATTTTGGCCTAGATGCCCTAAGTCTATGAGGACAACACGGTGTGCGGCTTGCACATAGCGCCATTCTGCACGGTAGGGTACGCAGCTGTAGAAAAGTACAATCGGAGCTTTGGAAGCCCACGCTTGGCCTGCCAGCATTGCGGTTATTTTCTCTTTGTATTCATCTATTGGGCCTAGATATTCGATTGCGGCGATTTTTTCTTCCATATTTTCTATGGGAAGATAACGATATAAGCCTGGTTGTAGGCCTTCAACGGCTTGTACTGCGATATAAGTCTCAAAGGGGTGACGTGCGCCGCCGCTGGGTACTGTACGGAAAGTGGATACGCCACGCTTGCCCTGTACGCCTTGGGTACTCCACAGCATAAAAGCTAGTTGAGCTTGGGTCATGGGTTTATCTGAGTAATTGCGAAGGCTGCGGCGTGTATCTAGTAGCTGCATATAATCTGGGGTTGTAAGCACCCCATCAAAGGCAGGTAGCGTAATTACCTCACCGGTAATAGGATTGCTTAAAGGTGGCGGATCAATACCCTTGGATTGGTCACTGGCTTCCATAAGACCCCGGAATGACGGGCAGTGCATAAACTTGCGATTATTTTCATACATGTGTAGGAACCTCCTAAAGGCAAAAAGATTTCATCTAAACAGCTTTGTCAAATAATAGGGTAGTACGGATACAAAGTAAACGGTTTTTGCGATTCGTATAACTTTGGCGAATATTTGCCCGCAAAAAAACAGCCCCCGAAATTAAGCGCGAAATTTGCGCCCATCGGGGGCCGTATACACATTATCAATCATGGCTATGATGTTCATGAGGTGAGACTGTGCTGACTAACGAAAAAGTAGTTGTAATCCAAGGTGATCCAACCAAATGGTATAGCCAGGTAGTGTTTATTATGAACCCTGACCCGGTGACGGAAAAAGCACCGGTGGATTTTGTTGCGGAAGCGGAAAAGATAATCTTTAATTATGTGGCTGGGAAGCGTAAGTTTTCTGAGCTTGACTATCAACCTCCTGTAATTTTGTCTCCCGCTGTTAAGAAGAGGCGCTTCAGGCCTAGCTTCCTATTATATGGGCTGATGATTGCCGCGTGTATTGGCCTCGCGGTTGTTGTGGCATTAGGCTGGCTTGGCTAGTAGGCGTACTTCTTCTCCATCTAGTGTTTCTTTTTTTAATAGCTCTATAGCCATGGATTCCAGGGCTATGTAATTTTCTTGTAAAAGATTTTTTGTTTCGATATAAAGGCGCTGTATTAGCTGATTACACTCGCTTTTTGCGTTTTGGTCATCCGGGGCCATGAGGCCTTCCCCCATACCGAACTTAGTTACGTATTGCATAGCGGTTTGTGTGGCTTTTTCTATGTCATTGGAAGCTCCGGTGGTGATTCCATCAGTGCCAAAGTGCAGTTCCTCTGCGCATCTTCCTGCCAGGTTTACCATGATTTGATGCTCCAATTCTTTTTTCGTGTAGTACATACGCTCCGGTGGGATGTTTACACAAAATCCACCTGCTCCGTTTGATGTTGGAATAATGGTGACCTTTGCCACTCGGTTTTCTGGGGAAAGAATTGTGGCGGCTAGAGCATGGCCTGATTCATGCCATGCAGTGACGGTACGCTCTTGTTGTCTTATTGCGCTTCGGTCTTTTTTCTCGCTGCCTGCAAGAGCTGTGTAGTAGGCAGTGGTTATATCTTCTGGGTCTACTGTGCCGGTGCCGCGCTTTGCGGCGTTTATTGCAGCGTCATTGAGTAGGCCTTCCAGCATTGCTCCGCTGAAAAATACCGTGTCTATTGCTAGCTTATCCAAGTCTGTGCTATGGGATATGGGTTTATTTTTGGCGTGAAGTGCTATGATTTGCTTCCTTGCTGATAAGTCTGGTAAGCCTATCTCTACCCGGCGGTCAAAGCGGCCTGGGCGCAGTAGGGCTTCATCCAATGTATCTGGACGGTTGGTGGCGGCTACCACTACGATTCCGACTTTATCAGAAAAGCCCTGCATTTCTGTTAATAATGCATTAAGAGTTTGCTCTCTTTCGTCGTTGCCGTTTAAGCCGTCTGAACGCTTTTTCCCCAGAGCATCAATTTCATCTATGAAAATTACTCCGCCTCCGGCTTCCCTAGCTTTTTTAAATAGCTCCCTTACACGGGCTGCCCCAACACCTACATACATCTGAACAAAATCCGAGCCGCTTACAGCATAAAAAGGAACTCCGGCTTCTCCTGCCATTGCGCGAGCCATCAAGGTCTTGCCTGTGCCGGGCTTGCCATGGAGTAATATCCCCTTTGGCATCCTGGCGCCGTATTTTATGTATTTTTCTGGGTTCTTTAAGTAATCCACAATATCTTGGACGTTTTCTTTGGCTTCTATGTTTCCCGCGATATCATTGAAATTACATGTTTTAGCACTGGACTCAATATCAACAGCCACAACCTCAAATCCGCTTTTGGCCTTTGCCATTGCGGTTTTGCGGCGCAGCATAAACACCACAACCGCAATAACTGCAACAATAAAACCAATTTGTAAAATGTTATCTACAGATACTGAGTTTGCGGTTATTGTTAAAAGTAAGTTCATAAAAATCCCCCCTTGAGTTCAATTATAATAGAACCTAGGGGGGACTCCTAATGCAAGTTATGTCATGTTAAAACGTGGATAAATTGTTTACCCCTTACCCCTAATCCGTAAAAGGCCAACCATAATCCCGCCAATAATAAGCCCACCAACAAGGCCTCCAAGGTGGCCGAAGTTATCCACTCCGGGAGTCATAAGTCCCATAGCAATGCCAACCCCGATAAACAGGAATAGAATATACCAGTTCATAAGTTCAATAGAACGCCCGGTAAGGCGGGTATAGATAAAAATTGCCCCAATAAGGCCATAGATTGCCCCGGAAGCTCCGGCAGCGTATCCCATAGTAAAATAAAGACTAAACAAGGAACCTAGAATCCCAGACACAACATATATTGCCAAGAAGGCTACCCGGCCAAAATACCGTTCAACCCTTGTGCCGAAGACAATAAGCCCCATAACATTGGCAAAGAAATGCCCGGCCCCAAAATGTACAAACATAGCGGTAAATAACCGAAACCACTGTCCATCGTCGAATATATAATTAGGAACAATAGCCCCAAACCGAGCAGGTACCCAAATATCCGCCGGAAAACCAGCTAAGTACATAAGCAGCAGAACAATGGCATTAATGCCAATCATAAAAAAGGTCAATATCGGAACACGGTGAATGGGGTTAATGGTAATTGCTTTGTATTTTTTTGTTGCGGGTTCTCCCGTTTTGCTAGAATCGCTGGGGATACCGGCGGCTCCAGCTCGTGCCTTTTCTATTACATTTCTTAGGCCAAATAGCTGAGAGGGTTGGTTCTTTGACACTGTTACGGCGCCATTTGTAATATCCAGCCACCAAAATACGCTGTAGGCTTGTTGGCCATGGTAATCTATAAATCCTTCCGGTTGTAAGCCGTGCCAAGGAGGGGGGCCTTCTCCCGCAAGTACATATATTATCGCAACGTTTTGTAGACGATTGAGTAGGCCTTCAGCCCATTTGCGATGTTCGGCATCCATAGTAAGGACATCCTGCCAGTTTCGCTTTGTTGTATCTATTACATGCAAGCATATCAGTGTAGCAATATCGACTTTTTGCAATGCAAGGTAGGTAGCATCTTCACAGACTTCGCTCATGGTAGGTGTTCCGGCAATTCCAATAGAGTAATCAAGCTTGTACCCAGAAGAGGTGGTAAGGGCCCATAAATTATCAGCGAAAGCTTTGAACATATCTGTCTCCAATCATTAATGTGGTATAATCACAGTATATCATTTTAATAAAATTCTAAGGAGAATTCTATGCTAAAGGATATTGTTGACGGCGTAAAGACCCAAATCAGTAAGAATGTATTAAATCGTGATAACATTACAGAGGTGGCGTTAGCGGCTTTTTTTGCCGGAGGGCAGGTTCTTATAACCGGGTCAACAGGTCTTGGGAAAAACGAATGGGCTAAATCTTTAACCAAGTCACTGGATATAGAGCCATTTATAACTGTTGCCACACAAGAAGAATCCGATACTCTTCCGGATGCAACCAAAGACCGTTTTATGATAAAGCTCCATATGTCATATCCGGGAATCGCCGCAGAAAAACAGTTATTGCAAATGTATCATAACGGTACTTTTGTAGGCCCAAAATTGCTGCCTGTATGCAACCAAGAAGCCATATTACAGGCAAAGGAAGAAGTGCAGGCCGTAGCTGTAGATGATCCAATCTTTAACTATATTATCAGCATTATAGAAACTACTAGGCGAATGGGAGCGGTTATTACAGGTGCAAGCCCTAGGGGAGGCATTGCTTTATTACAGTCCTCTAAGGCCTGGGCGGCGGTTAAAGGCCGTGATTATGTAATGCAGCATGATGTAACCACTATGGCTCTTCCGGTACTGCGTCACAGACTAAAACTAAAGCCCGATGCCATTGCCGAAGGCATACAGCCGGATCATATAATTGAGAGTATTCTTTCGTAGCGTTCAATTTGCGCCGATGATAATGTAAAAACCGGAAAAGTAACACAAAAATCCCCCATTGATGAATGATGGGGGATTATGTTTGTTTATCAATACGTCAGTCTAATTTACGCGCAAGGCTGCCGCGCGTGCGGGTAAGAGCCGGTTTTGGCGCATGTTCCGGCTATGCACGGAAGCCTCAAGCGGGGGAAAAAGCCGTTTATGTACGGATTGTCATCCGCATAAACGGCGTTTTCCTCCGCTTGAGTCTCCCGTGCGCCTCCACAGGCGCCAAAACCGGCTCTTACCCGCACGCGCTACTTCTTTGCAAAAGGGTATAGTATAGAAAAATACATCACATGCATATCCAGCTCTTAAGGCAAATTAACCAAAATCAATGCCGAGGGTCTAGCAAGAGAAGGAATAACCGAATTTCGCCGCTTACGTAGGCGCTGAATAGACTCCGGCGATAGAAAAACGCCATTTATGCGGATGATAATCCGTGATAAATGGCTTTTTTCCCGCCGGAGGCTGTTTGGCATCAGCCGGAGTACGCGGCGAAATTCGGTTATTCCTTCTCTTGCGGGGCTTTGCTCAAATTCAGTTTCAAATTATACTGACGTGCTATTGTGAATTTAATTGTTGAAACCTAGAGAAAATTATGGTATAGTGCGGACTAGAAAGGTCAGTGGCATTGTATTCCTCTGATTTTCCCCTTAAAAAGCAAAAAAAGAACCGCGGAACCGTGAAGTGTCCGTCAAAACACTAACACGGGCTCGTAGGGATGACCACACATCGCCTAGAGCACAGGACAAACCTGCCACCGCAGCAGAGTAAGTTTACAATATTCGCCTATATATTTCAAGCGATGCAGCATTGGCATGGCGTATTATTGTATTCATTCGAGAGTGGGTAGGCTGGAGAGTTCTATGTTTATACGTACATATTTGTGCGTGTAGGCGATGATGGGATAAAACCCATCTTCCCTACACGCATTTTTTTATTCTCCTTTGCCCTGGCCTTTCTAATACAAAAAAAGGAGGTGAATTATGAAGGCTATAAAAATAAGACCCATTGATGATTTATGCAGGATCAGTATCCCAAGAGAAGTAAGAGAAATTAAAGGCTGGCAACCAAATGATAACATCGGATTCTACAACTACAATGGTGTCATCGTACTTGAACAAACAGGGCCGCCCCGGGAGCCTAAGCAGATAGAAGAGATTATGCGGCTTCATAGTCCTCAAGTCCAGGAATAACCTCCTGCACACCCACAATGCTAATGACGTAGTAAATAACATTCCAAGCCCGACAGATGAAAAACTCTCCTTGCCAATGAAAAAATATTGGCGCGGAGAGTTTTTCGTCTGTCTTTGTCATTGTGGTTTTTATTGCTAGGGTTGTGGATTATTAGCTTCGAAAACTCGTATGCTTAGTTTCGTTACAGCTCTATTGTTTTATAGCGATATCTAAACGCTTTTTATAAAGGCTATTTTAAATTACCTTCTGGTATAAGTAAACTCCATGCCATCAATAAGTGTGCTAGCTAGTTCAAGCTCGTTGCCTGTAACTTCGTAGTACCATTCTGTTGGTGCGATACATCTGTTGCCACAGATATCAGGTGTAGCGCATATTGATAATACGCCATTATTGGTTGTCCAACGGATTCGGGTGCCTGCCATTGTGCCTTCACCATCTTCATTTAATACATAGTACTCTGTTCCTAGCCATAACCATGTTCCTACTAGGGGATCAAGATTATTTTCTACAGCAGACTCTTCCTGTACAGGTTCCGATTCGGGGATAGACTCCTCTTCTTCCTCTTCATAGTCAGGTTCAGGGTCGAGTTCTTCTTCGATAGCCTCATAAGGTTCTTCATTTAATTCTGGCTCAGGTGTGGGTTCGGGGGTTGGCTCGGGGGTTTCTTGAGTGTACCCGGCAAGATTGCCGTTATCGTCTGAATCTGAATTATTACATCCAGCCAAAGCAGCAATTAGTAATAGCAAAACCATAGTAATACCTATAAACTTTTTCATTAAAAATCATCCTCCTATGGACAAAACTTCTTGTAATTGTCATTTTTAGTTGTTGCATGTGTTATTGGCAAAGCAACCATCATCGCCAATAGAGCTGTAACGAAATTAAGCATACGATTGCAATTCATTTTGATATAAATTTGCCCGCTTTCTGCCACCTTCCTACTTTATAACTTAAATAATCTGCATATGCAAAGGTCAATTATAGACATTTTTTCAGAATTTTGCAAGTTTTATGGAATATTGGCTATTTTTCATGCATTTCTGTCAGCTCATACGGACTCCAAATAAAATCCCCTTAGCTATGCTAAGGGGATTTAGTTTTATCTCTATCTCTTCGGTTACGACATCATCAAATCTGTATAATCTGCCTTTGATGCCCTGCAAAAATTAAAATCGGTAAAATTGGTCTACCTATAGTTCATTCCTCCTTTTTAATAATAGCGTACCATACCAAACGTGACATCATATATGTCTTATTTCATCAGAACATCTATCTATAAACGTAAATAGCCTGATTTGCACCATCCCATCGAAGTTGCATACCAAAGGCATTTGCAATATACCTAAGTGGAATAAAAATGTGTCCATTGGCGTTATGCGCCATTCCCATGTTGTGTGGCAGTGGTTCAACTGCTGATACCGCCAAGCTTATATCTCCAAATACGATAATTGCGGTTTGAGTTTCTTCTATCCAGTCAATCTCTGCGCCAAATATTTCTGCAACAATACTGAGGGGAATCATCGTGCGGCGATACTCACTGTCAAGAAAAGGTGCGCTTTCCATTTGATGAGGGGTACCATTGTGAGTAAATTCGGTATTGCCTATTACGAAGCGCAGTTGGGTTGTCGTTGTCTCTGCTGACTCGTCGGTGCCTTCAATAGGACTGCTTGCCCTTACAAGTCGGAAGCCGCTATATTGCATAATTGCTGTGTCGCCTTCCATGCTGAACCTGACAACTGAACCAAATTCCCTAACCCGGCCTGGGTAGTGGAATGTGTTTTCATCTACTTGGTTCATAAAAGCTATGAGGCCGCCGGAACTAGAGTAGGCAAGACCTTGCTCGTTTATTCCGATAGATGATGCGCCTATAGTTTCGCCGTCAGCCATAATAAGATAATAGTCACCAACCCACTGTGCAAAACCAGGAGATACAGGTGATAATTCTATTCTTTCACCAACTAACACTGGAGCGGTTTGTACGCTGCCAAGGTGCATAAACACTATATCTTCAATTTCTTGAAACCATAAACGGCCTATCATGGATTCAAAGCTGCCATCTGCCGCCGGGGCAAGAGGTATTGCCGGCAAGCCAGGTATGCCTGTCATATAAAGCAATCCATCTTCGCTTTGGGCAATTTCCACTGTGCCCAAAATCAAACCAGCGTACCATCCGGTTATTTGCTCTACATCTGTAAGCGGGATCAAATTTGTTGACGAAGTGGCAGGCAATGGGGTGCCTGTTTTTTCTTCTACGGCGGCACGCAAAATGAAATTTGCAAGAGGGGTGGATGCACCGGCTGCGGTTATGCTGTTACCGGATACAAAAACACCAATACCATTGTCAAAATCCAATAAAAATTCTGTATGGTGTAATAAGTTTCCACCATGCCCTGTTGTTACAACTCCATCTGCATGGATTACATGCATAAGCCCAAGCCCCATTGGCGTGTTGGGCATATCATTGGGGAAAGGAATACCAAAATCCTGAGGTTGACGCATTGCTTGTATTGTTTCGGGCAGAAGAATATCGCCGCCGCCGCTTAACATAATATGCATAAACAGCGCCATATCATAGGCATTTGACACCATACCACCCGCTGACGTTATACTTGAATATTGATAAGCGCCAAGGGGGGTTGTAGCGTCGAGATGCGCCAACGCAATATTTGCCCTATTACTGTCGTTTACATCAAAGCTGCTAGAAAGCATACCTGCGGGGATGAGTATATTTTCATAAGCATAATTTACAAAACCATCAAAATAATTTTCGCTGCCTGTCAGACGCGCAACAAGAATTCCAAGCAGTGCATAGGCTGTATTATTGTAGGTAATGCGGTTGAGTTCCTCGTTTTGCATGTGCAGATTTGAAAGCGCTGGGAGGAGTCTGTTCATAAAATCGCGGTCTTTACCATCAATTGAGAACGCAGTATCCCCTTGAAATTCGTGTATACCTGAAACATGGGTAAGCAGCATCCTCGCTGTTATGTTTCTATAATCTCCGCCATGGACAGGGTTTGGTAAAACGCTAAATTCAGGAAGATACGTAGTAATCGGCTCGTCAAGGTCAAGCATGCCCGCTTCCACAAGCTGCATAATGGCCACGGCCGTAAATACTTTTGCAGTCGAAGCAATGTTAAAAAGGGTTTGCTCCGTTACGGGGATTTGATTTGCCGCATCGGCATAACCTAATGTGTGAAGCCACGTAAAATCGTTGTCTATATCCACCACGGCTATGGTCATACCGGCTATTGACAACGCTTCCATAAGCCCAGTTGCTTGCTCAACAGCTATTTGTCTTGTTACTTCGAGATGTTCCGCCTGTTCCTCTGCACTTACAACAATAGGGGTAAGTACCATTGTTGCCGCCAGAAAAACGGCTGTTACTTTTTTCAAAAAATTTCGCATAACAATATGCCTCCTTTTAGTTTGTCGCGCATAATATGAGCCGATAATATAGTTTTTCTTGTTTTAGTGATATATATTCCAGACCCAGAGAATAACCTCCCTTCAAATGTTGATGATTATATAGCGAACGACATTGAGAAATGCGACGATTTCGAAAGTCGTTCGCAATAAATATACATAAACAGTTCTTTCTTATGTGAAAATACCCGTCAACGTTTATATACGAACGTTGGCGGGTATTTTCACGCAAAACTTCTGGTCTGTGATATGATTCTACATATATATATAAATGGAGGTACAACTTGCATGGATTATTATTCCGCAAGCCCATTATGGACATTGGTAACGGTGTGCGTATACACCGCAAGTGTATATATTGTCTTGTTTAATATATGTAAACAGAAATTTACGATTATAGAACGCTTATTAGCAATAATATTAACATCTATACCTTTCGCCTCACTGATGTTGATATTTAGAATTTTTGACCTTAACGATTTCATATTTTTAGTTGCATCTGGTTTAGTAGTTGTCGTATGTGTGATGATAGTTGTATCCAGAAAAATCAAAAATAAGATATTGGTTGGCTACTACAGCTTTTTTGCAATTGTTGTTCACTATCTTATTTATCCTCTTACCGGTTTTCCTATAGACATTGTGATGAATATTGTTGCTGACTCGCATCCTGTGCCAGCGAGCTGGTCATATTGGTTGATTCATGGAAGCTTTATTGTAAGTGCCATTTTGCTGTGCTACGTTGTTTCACGATATATTGGGAATCAGTTGGACAAATATTGCGCCCCCTTATCATCAGAAATGAAATATAGATTTTCCAAACATAGTTTTATTTTGTCGTTGCTGGCGTATCTCCTATTTCATATAAATTCGTTTGCGCAGTTAATCGGACTTTGGTCCCTTGTTCTGCTTTCTAATATGTCATTAATTGCCATGATTTTCTTTACCGCCATTCTAATGATGGCGTCCAACTCATTCAGCCAGCAAAAACAAGCTGAAACCGATTTCAAAAGTAAAGCCGAACAAGAACTCGCCGACCATACCCGCCAGCTTGAGCAGGCATACAATAGTATGCGCAGCTTCCGTCACGATTACCGTAATCTTCTATCTGCCCTAATGGGTTATGACAATATGGAAGAACTTAAATCGAATCTGTCTAAACATCTAGGATACGCCGATGAGGCTCTCAATAGCCTAGACAGCGTGGAAGGGCGCCTTAACTTAATAAACCTACCAGAACTAAAAGGCCTATTATGGGTAAAATGCGCCCAAGCTCAAACCCAGGGCATTGAGATAGAACTTGATATCGCCGAACCCGTATACAACATACCCCTAAACACAGAAGATTTGTGCCGCATTGTAGGAATTGTGGTAGACAATGCCATCGAAGAACTGCTGGGACATGACAATAATCCAAAAATTTTAAAGCTATCTATAGTCGACGACGAAGGCGATATAATAATAGACTGCTCCAATCCATACCAAACCGCACCCCTATTGAAGAAAATTTTCGACAAAGGTTACTCTACCAAAGGCCCTGGAAGGGGACTTGGTCTATTCAATTTAAAGAAAATACGTGAAAAAAACGCCAATGTATTCTATACTGTACGCATAGCAGACGGTGAGTTTGCCATAATTATAGTGGTAAGGCGTGAATGAATATGATATCTATTTTTATATGCGAAGATGATCTCCGATTTTTACTGATGCTGTCAAAGTGCGTCAAGGACTATATTTCTATTGAAGATTACGATATGAAGCTAATTTTATGTACTCCAACTCCCGCTGAAATCATTGACTATATAAAAAGTAATGAGGTCAACGGGCTTTATATTTTAGATGTAGAGTTGGAAAATGGAGAAAACGGCGTAGAGCTGGCTCGTACAATCAGACAATATGACCCCAGAGGTTTTATCGCTTTTGTTACAGCGCATCCTCATTATATTCAGAAAACCTTCGAGTACCAGGTAGAGGCAATGGCCTATATACAAAAAACAGACGATGAAAACATCGTCTGCCAAAAAGTCGCTGACTGTATTAAGAATGCCTATATCAAGCATGTTTCCCGCGCATATGCCACCCCATTTATTTTCAAATCCGCAAATGGACGCACAGTTTCTTGTGAATACGGGGACATCTTATTCTTCGAAACAGATTCGCATAAGGGTGCAAAACGCATTATTCTACACACAAAAAGCAGGCAATACACCTTTTACGGCACTATTAGTGAATTGGCAAAGGATCTTCCTAATGGGCACTTTTTTCAATGTCATAAATCCAGCATAGTTAATGTAGATAATTTAACAAAAGATTGCAAAGAGGATTTGGAACAAGAAAGAGATTACATGCTAATGTCCAACGGCGCAGAATGTCCAATCTCGATTCGCAAAAAAAGAGCATTACTTAAATTGATTGAGGCACTCAAGTAAACTTTCGCCTAATTCCATTTGCAAGCATTTCAAGGCAGAACATACATATAAAGATAATCAAGATTAAAGCGGTGATAGATGGATAATCATGTTGCCTTATAGCCCGAAAAAGAAGCGTGCCAATGCCCCCTGCACCCACTACACCTAGTGCAATGGATTCAGCAACGGACATTTCTAGACGAAGAGCAATCCAAGAAAGAAAACCCGTAGCAACGGCGGGCAAAAGCCCGTGAATTATTATCTGCCCGCGGCTTGCGCCAGCGGAACGCATAGCTATTATTGCGCCTGTTCCCTGCTCTTCAATGGACGCGATAAAGGCTTTTGTAAGGTAGCCCATTGTAGAAATTATAAGGACTGCCACGCCCGTTGTATAACCGAAACCTATTGCGGCGACAATCATAAGCATGATTACCAGCGAAGGCACCGCGCGGACAATACTAACAAAGGCCCTAATACAAATAGCTAACGGCATAAACGGTGCTATATTTTCAGCGGCTAAGAAAGCCAAGACAGCTGCCAAAATACCACCAAGCACAAGCCCTGTAAAACCCATTACAAGTGAAATAAGAAATTGCCTTAAACCCGGGGCTATTATATTTAGATTAATCTGTAAAAGTAAACGCATTATTCTTGGGGCATTTTCAAGTCGGCTTATAAACCGTGCTGTATCAAGGTTTAAATAACTTAGACAAATGACAAAAATAGCCGCGGCTGCCAATATCATGAAAACCCTAAAAATACGAGCATTCGTAGGAATGATTGATATGTTTTTAGGGTTAATACTAAACTGCTGCCCCCCGTCAGATATCACTTTTTTCCTTACAAAGGCTGAAAAAAATTCCGCACACAGTACAGCAATAATTAACAAAAGTATCAGCGTTGCTGCCCCTTGAAAATTCCGAAGAGTCAAATGCCTTTGAATAATAATACCCATGCCTCCTGCGCCTACCATCCCCAAAACCGCTGACGCGCGAATATTTAACTCAAAGGCAAAAAGCGTCCAGTTTACCCAAGCAGGGAAAAATTCAGGCAAAACACCATGAATAATAATTGAGTGAGTTCGAACACCACTTGCTTTAAGTGGCTCAAGTTTCTTTGCGGCAATTTCATTTATGCTTTCGGCATAAGAGCGTGATAAGAAGCCTGTCGTGGCAACCACAAGTGCTACAAGCCCAACCATGCTGCCTATCCCAAAAACAAAAACCATAAGGGAAACCCAAATTATCACAGGGATGTTGCGCACAAATGTCACAACAAAACGCACCCCGTTACGCACCACAGCAAAGGGCATAACAACGTCGGACATCAAAAGCGCAAAAATAAATGCAAAAAAGGAAGAAATAAATGTACTAACCACGGCAAATGCTATCGCTTGCAATACCGCGGCTATATTGGCTTGAAAGTTTGTAAGCGAAGGCGGAAGAAAATTGGCTGCGATATACCCAATAAAGGTAGGTGCTACGGTGATTAACCCCACGGGATCTAAACTTAGAAACAAGAAACAAAAAATAATCGCGGCAATTGCAATAGAGACACAAAGCCCAAATTTTACACGATAACTTTTTTCATACATACACTGGCTCCCCATATATGTTTTCCGCAATTTCATCAGTTAACTCTTCGGGATAACCGTCAAAGACAATTTTGCCAAGCTTAAGCCCAATAATTCGGTCGGCATAAGCTTTTGCAAAGTCAACTTGGTGCAGATTGATTATGCTTGTAAGCCCGCGGGCCTTTGTTAGCGTTTTCATCAAACTTAAAACAACATGCGCACTTGCAGGGTCCAACGAAGAAATAGGCTCATCCGCAAGAAGCAGTTTGGGGTTTTGCATCATTGCCCTGCAAATGCCAACACGCTGCATTTGCCCACCTGAAAGTGCCTGGGCTTTTTTGTACATGTTTTCTTCAAGGCCGACAGCGACTAGAAGCTCGTGAGCTGCTACAAGATCAGCCTTTGAATAAAGCCCTAGCCCGGATTTTAATAATCCCATTTGTCCCAGCCTGCCATGCAATACATTTTGCATAACATTACTGCGGTTGATAAGATTGTAATCTTGAAAAATCATACCAATTTTGGTACGAAGCTTGCGAAGTGCAGCGCCTTTTAGGCCATTTGTAGGCTTGCCCTCGAAATAAATCTCCCCGCTGTCTGGGGTAATCAAACGATTAATGCAGCGAATAAGCGTGGTTTTACCCGACCCTGACGACCCAATAATCACAACAAATTCCCCAGCATTAACGTTTAGGTCTATGCCTCGCAAAACCTCGGTATCGGGATTTGTATAATTTTTCACAAGGCTACGAATTTCAAGCATCGTCTACTCCAATCCAAGTGTGCGTACAATCGAACGCACATGTTCATAACCTTCTATATCGGGATATGTGAAACGCAAGCTTCCATCACCCCAATTTTCCGCAAAATATGCGGATTCATTAAACTGTAGAAAGAACTCTCGGATTTGCGCAATAAGCTCGTCACCCACACCACTTCTTATGATATAGCTCGGGTTTGGCACAGGCGGCGTGTAAGCCACAATCTTGAAATCAGCAGCGTTGATGAGTCCCCGGTCTTCCATGTTTTCTAAAAACATTGCGCCAACTGCGGCACCGTCAAAATCCCCCATACCTACACCCAAAATCCCGTTTTCATGCCCTCCGGAGAACGTAGCTGTGTCAAAGAAATAACCGGAATTAAGTAACAAGTCCACATCAAGTCCAAGCTCTGTTACTAGAAAATACTTTGGAAAAACAAAGCCCATCGTTGAAACAGCATCCACAAATGCAAATGTTTTACCCCTAAAATCTTCGATTGAATTAATATCATCACGGCTTGCGCATGTTATTAAAGCAGAAAAATTGGATGCACCGGGACGCATAGGTAATGAAACAAGCAGCTCTACATCAACCACCGCAGATGTGCGGATATAGTTAAACGCCGATACAAGCATTATGTCCAAATGTTCGTTGCGCATAGCTTCGATGCCCATTAGATATGAAATATCCATCACTGGCTCTACGCGTACACCAAGAAAATCCTCCATTGCTTGCGCAAGTGCGCGGCTTGCCGCTTCTCCCGCGACTGGGTTTGACTCGTCAATGGTAAGGCCAATACGGATAACCGTTTCTTCGTCTTCACCACTGCAAGCTACTAAAACAACCACTAAAAACATTAATATTGCCGAATACAAAAATCTCTTAACCATTTAAACCTCCTTTAAATAACAACTTAGTTAGAATTGCAAATTGTTCGTCTATAATTTCCTCAGGCAGTGCGGCCCCGAGGGCAAGCACGCTTAAGCCATCAATAGTAACAATAAAATGCACCGCTATTTGCGGAATATCTATACCTTTAATAACGTCTTGGCTTACACCATAGTTTAAAATTGCCTCAACCGAACCACGCAACTGCGTAAGCTGTGTATCGCGGAGTACACGAATTACCTCCTTTGGCTGCGAAAATATATATTCACAGTATGCGCGGAACAAGCTGTTTTCAAAATTCATAAGCCGCTCCTTTTGCCGTGCCATAAAATTATCAAGCACAACTTCAAACGGCTCGCTCCACTTGGTCACCACCTTGTTACGTTGCTCTAATACCGCCAAGAAAACTTCCTCAACAGATGAAAAATAAACATATATCCCTCCTCGACTAATACCACATTCGTCAATGATATCTTGCATTTTTACCGCTAAAAAACCCTTCCGGCAAAACACCTGCCGTGCAGCATCAAGGATTTTTCGTAATTTATCCTTCCGCTGCTTTTCAAAATGTGGGCGGGAAATTGCTATCACCTCCTTTGATAATTGACATTGACATCAGTGTCAATAAAAGTATAATATGGTATCTCTTCTTTATTGTCAACAACTTTCATTTTTATCAGGCATTGTGGCTTTAGGTATAGCGAACGCTATATGCTATTGACTCGAACACGATGTCGCAGTTTACACTCCTTAAAAGATTAAGAAAGGAGGGCGCAAACATGGAATTGCGAACAGTCAGCACAGTTTCAAAGGAGTATGGCATATCCACAAGAATGCTTCGTTATTATGAGCAAAATGGCCTAATAAAAAGCATGAGGAAAGAAGGTTATTCCTACAGGGTTTATGACGAAGCAAACCTCAAACGCTTGCAGCAAGTTATTATCCTACGCAAATTACAAATCCCGATAAAGCAAATATGCGTTATCTTAAATAACCCTGATGCTGCTACAATTGTTGAAATTTTTAAGAATAGCATACAGGCATTGGATAATGAAATTACAGCGCTATCGACCATAAAAATGATTTTAGATGATTTTGTGATTGAGCTAGAAAAAATAATCAACTTTGATTTGAATCTTGACTTTATAAGCGGCGATTCTGTAATCGAATTAACCCGCTCTCTCTCTTTAATCCAAAAAAATATTAAGACAAACTTCGACGAAGCCGGCAATGCGGAGCGGTGGGCCGTCCGGCCAGTGAGCGAAGCGAACGGGAGGGAGAATATAACTATGAATGATTTACTCAAAGCGGCAGAGGTTTTGAACAAACTGGAAAATGTGCGGGTGGTGTATGTACCACCAATGACTATTGCATCTGTTTATTGCACAGGAGAAAACTCTGAAGAAAAAGCATGGCAAGCAATAACTGACTTTGTAACACAGAGCAACCTAATAGAAGTCAAACCCGATTTAAGAGTGTTTAAGATTCCATATATTAACGCAACAGGTAACAGCTTCGGAGATGAGGCATGGGTTTCGATTCCGGATACGCTGGCAATACCAGCAGCTTTTGTTAAAAAAAGATTTCTTGGCGGGCAGTATGCGGCACATGTTATGGACGATAATAATGGGTTTGAGATTGCACTGGGAATGCAAGACTGGATTAATGAAAGCGATATATATCAATATGACTACGATGGAAACTTATCGCGCTGCCACCCACCTATAAATGAAATTGACAGCTTTGGCGGTATGCATCTTGATTTAGTAGAAGTGTTGAATTTCAACAGCTTCCAAAAGCCTAATTTCAAAATTCAAATCGATTACTTAACACCGATAAAAGATTATATTATGACGGAAGAAGTGGTGGTGGAAATACCCGATAGCAAGGATAAATGCGGATTCAAGACAAGCATCGTCACCAAAAATAAGTTCAGGATTATGGGGTTCACTAAAATAATGGGTGGCGATGCGAGTGTTGACGGATTTATTGATGAGATCAGAAAAGATGGACGATTGGATATTTTGAATAAACACAGAAAACCTGGTGCACCCGTATTGGGTTTCGGTTCACATGACATGGATTCTCAAATGAGGGGTGGATGGCGGTATACGATTTGCATGGCTGAATCAGATATAACAGATACACATGCATTTATGGAACATAATCTTTATATAGAAAAAATTGACGCTTCAAGGTGGCTGATTTTTGAACATGCAAAAGAGGATATCTTTGATGACCATGCTGTGTGTCCAAAGTTGGGATATACATGGAACGGCATTATTTCAGGTTCGTTTACCGCGACTTATGACGGCGAGATTTGGAAGCCCGACCCAAGCGATGAAGCTGGAATGAAGAGCATTGTCTATTGCTGGTATCCGGTAAAATAAACGGAAGATTGTATGAGTGTTGAGCGGATGCATATTGATGTATCCGCTTTTTTGTGCAACGTAGGATTTTAATTGGAATCGGAATAAGCATTATATGTCAAGGAAAATTGTTTTGTTTTTTGCTACAATCCACTTAAAAGGAGGTGTTTGGCATCGAATCTTGGATGTATATTCAAAACGCGATTGATTGGATTGAGCAGCATATTGATCAAAAACTAGAGATATCCAAACTTTCCAATGTTGCATATTTATCGGCCTTTTATTTTCAAAGGCTTTTTAAGCGCATGACGGGTCGGTCGGTAATGGAGTATATCAAGCTGCGGCGTTTGGCCTATGCGGCTGATTACCTGAGTCGTTCAGATTTAAAAATTTCCAAAATCGCATTAAAATCGGGTTTTGAAAACCATGAAACGTTTACACGCTCTTTTAAAGAGGTTTATCGTATGACACCAACTGCTTTTCGTACAAATAAATTTCCGGTTGCGGCTTTTAATGTTCCGGACTTATCTACGCAGTATTTCTTAAAGGAATTGAATATCCCTATTGTTGCTGGTGGGATTGTCTTTGATATCAAGCGTGTGCAACAACAAACGGAGCGTTTTTTCCAGGTTTCAACCCAGGGCTTTGCCGATGCTGTGACCGAGATTGATACTGCGTTTAAGCCAGAGGATTTTACCGGCTGGTATATAGAAATTGGAGAGTATATTGTTTGTTGCCTTGAAGGTGAGAGTCTTGATTATGTATTATCAGAAGGATGTCCTGTTGTTAGGAGCTATATTTTAGATGTCTGGGCGAAAAAAAACATGGCACATCTTGATATGAATGAAAAAATTGTTGTATACAAGAATGTATTAGATGCTATTTATGTGGAGATGTATTTCAAGATTAATAACATAAAAAAAGGGGCGCCTGATATGTATAATCCCAAGAGTGAGGTAGAGCTTATAAATTTAACCCACGACATTAAAATAGTAGGGATTAATCTACAAAAAAGCGGATTACCCATAACAATCGAAGGTGTCGGAAAGATGTGGGATAAAAAAGAAATATATACCGAAGAGATTCAAAACAACACAAAAAATACTAAGCGGCCGGTAACGGAATATGGCATTGGCATGAGTAACCCTCATGACTATCTAGTCGGGCGTGAAGTTACAGAATTTGGTGACCAGGATGAACTATATTTCACATTCACGATACCACCCGGCAGCTATGTTAAAACCGTATTCAACGCCAAGTCATTTGAGCACATGGTTGAAGAGCGGCTGTTTGAGCATTATGGGATAGGCAAGAATTGGGCAGAAGAAAACGGTTTTGTGATAGATGAATCCTTTAGTGCGGAAGTATATCCACATGAAACCACTATGCGCCAGTATCCTGAGATGTATTTACTATTCCCTGTAAAGGAAGGATGATTTAACCATGAGTAAGCAATATTATATACAAGTGATAGCGGACAATTACTTAAAAAATATTATGCCTGATCCTGTTTCTATGAAGGTCCATACCCGGTTTCTTCACGGCCTGGATATGGCGCAGTTTAAGGAAGGTTTTCTGGCTTTGCTTTCGCTTATGCGTAGTCTATATGCTGATATTTCACATGATCCGGGTGGCTTTGGAATGACGCTTAAAGAGAATACTAAGCGGTATGAAAATAATCCCGATTATCGAAACAGCGACGCAAGCTTTCTTCGGATGCCTCATGTTTTATTAATCCTCGGGGCAGAAGGAGTACTTCAATCTGACTTAACCTTGACGGTTAATGGTGATGCCCTTTTGGCTGCGGCAAAAGCGCTGAAAATCCCAAATACGGCGTTGTCTTCATTGCTTGCTATGCTGAGAAGCTACGGCTTTGAAATAAATGGACTTGGAAAGTCCGTCAAGACTGGGGATGTTATTTTATTATCCCATATCGATTGTCGGGCGCTTACAGTAGCGCTAAAGGCTATGTCTGACGCTTTGCTGGAGATGAATAAAGGCGATTTTAAAAAACCTAAGTATCTGTTCTGGATAATGCACCCTGGGATTTTAGAGAATGAGATTGTCAAAGAACCCAAACTTACTGTAGATGCTGTCTTTCACGCCATAGACCCGATAAATCGGGAATATGCGTCTGCTTTGCATATGTTTGCGCTGAATACAACAAGGCATATTGTGCGCTCTGGCAGTAATGGCGGCGGTCTTTGCAATAACTTGTGGACTTGCACATATACCGGGGTTAAAAATAAAAAAGTATTGTTTGGCCTTCATGTTAATCAAGGGAACTTTTATGTTAAGCTCAACTTATACAATATCGGTCGGTATATGCACTTGATGGCGGAACTTCCTGAAAAAATGCAGGTTGCAATTTGCGTTGATGGCTGGGGTTGTGGAGGTTGTAATTCCCGTTGTGGTGGTGGTTTTGTTTTTGAGATGGATGGTGAAAGATATGATAAATGCCGTTGTGGTTCGTTTATTTTTAAGGATTTGACGGCAGAGGATATTGCGGGTTGTAAGAAATTGTTGGAGGCTGAGCTGGCGTTTATGGATTAGATATTGGGTATAGAAAAACATGCCAAGCCCGACAGACGAAAAACTCTCCTTGCCAATGAAAAAATATTGGCGCGGAGAGTATTTCGTCTGTCTTTGTCATTGGGGTAGTTATTGCTGGGGTTGTGGGGGCCTACTGCTTAAAGATTGAAAGTGTTACTTTTCTGGTTTTGACCAAAGTATCGGGATAAATGGTTCTATATTTGTTTATCGTTTGGTGCTTTTTCGAATCTTTCCTTTAGCTTGTGGTAGTAGTTCTTTAGGCTTTTGTCGCCCTCGTTATTATTTTTCCTCCGTTTTGGTTAGATTTTTTGAAAAGATCAATTTATATACTCCGTATGCCATCAAGGTTCCGATTGCTTGCATCAGAATAAAAATCAATCCGTCTATTGGTCTTATTCCTGCGGCAGAGTTGGTTAGCATACGTGCTACTGTGACTTGTGGGTTTGCAAACATTGTGGATGAGGTGGCCATAATTTGGCCTCCTACTAGTAGGCCTATGATAATCGATATTTTTCCTGATTTTGCTTTTACTAGTAGTAGAATTGCAAGTATTAGTATGAATGTGCCTATAATTTCACCTATGAATACATAGCCGTTTCTTACGTTGTTAGAAACTGCAAGTAAGACACCAACTTCATCTAAGAACATCAAGTGGCTTAGTACTGTTCCTGTTATGCCTCCGGCAAACTGTAATAACATGTATAGAAAACCTTTGGATATGGGAAGTTTCTTTTCTAGCATCATTGTCATTGTAACTACTGGATTAAAATGAGCGCCTGAAATGGGGCCGAATATTTCTATAAGTGCGCAAAGTACAAAGGTAACGGTGATGGCGTTTGTGAATACCGCAATGCTTTTGTCCGCTTCATAAACCGATGTAAATAAAATCATCGAAGCTACTGCCGCCATAACTAAAAATAGAGAACCTATAAACTCGGCGGAAAGTTCTCTGATTAATGCCCTATTATTCATTATATCCCCTTGTGAATGTTATTGTTGTAACCTAGAGAAAATTATGGTATAGTGCGCACTAGAAAGGTCAGTGGCATCGTATTTACTGATGTTACCTGATATTCCCCTCCAAAAAGCAATAAAAGTACCGCGGAACCGTGAAGTGCCTGAGAAACACTAACACGGGCTCGTAGGGATGTGCAGCATCGCCTAAGAGCACAGGACAAACCTGCCACCGCAGCAGAGTAAGTTTACAATATTCGCCCAAATACTTCAAGCGATGCAGCATTAGCATGGCGTATTGTTTGCTTTCACTCGAGAGTGAGTTGGCCGGAGAGTTCTTTGTGTACACGTACATATTCATGCGTGTAGGCGATGATGGGATAAAACCCATCTTCCCTACACGCATTTTTTTATTCTCCTTTGCCCTGGCCTTTCTAATACAAAAACGAGGAGGTGAACTATGGAAGCTATAAAAATAAGACCCATTGATGATCTTTATAGGATTAGTATCCCAAAAGAAGTAAGAGCAATTAATGGCTGGAAAGTA
>Ga0131853_10001113_pt1 | contig 48864 bp, 37 predicted proteins | sample TergutLab28metaG_FD_92764 | JGI IMG/M metagenome (GOLD analysis project Ga0131853, IMG submission 92764) | Labiotermes labralis P1 segment gut microbial communities from Petit-Saut dam, French Guiana - Lab288 P1 (version 2) (version 2) | ecosystem: Host-associated > Arthropoda: Insects >... | reverse complement strand
TTTATCCCTTCCTCAACGCGAATTTTGATATTATATAAATCAAGACATATATTCAACGGTCTTTCTCCGTGGGTTTGAACCTCAAATATTACTGAAGAAATCGGGTGACTATTATGTATATCTTCATCAAGGTTTACATAATAGTCATATGGTACATCTCCATCATAATATGTTAAAATGCCATAAGCTACAAAGAAAACAGTATCACCATAATTAAATGAATAATCTGATAATAAATGAAGCCATTCATAATTAACAAAACCAATCCAATTCATATTATCATCAAAACAATTTATATATATTTCTTCTGGAATAATTACTATGTTGGATTGATAAGTATCTTTAAACGCTAATTGAAATTCGAATCGAGGGTCATGATATTCGGGTTCGCTATAACCCTCCGGGGGCTGTCTGCCGATATATTCTTTTTCAGTAATAAGCATTTCTTCCAGCGATTGCTCTTCTTCATCAGTTAGTTGTATTTCAAAAATATCTTTTACGCTCCCTTCTTCCAATTCTATATCTGTTTGACAAGAATATATAACAATTAGGATAGATATTAGTAGTACTAAAGCTATTATTGATGGTATTATGAATAATAGTTTTTTGCTCATAGATTTTTCCTTTTCTTTATATTGAAATTAATTATACCAATTTTTATTAATATGATTATATAAAGTTACTGCATCATCTTTTTTGTTTGTTTCCATGTTATGCACATCACCAAATCTTGAATAATATACATTTCTATAAAAATTATTACCGATTACTATTGGTAAATTCTGTCCTATAGTTGCTCGCGAAAACCAAATATCGTAAATGCCAGATGGATGGATGCCAAAGAAATAGCAATAATTACTAACCGTACTATTACCCCCAAGTAGTACAGCAATAGCAGCATTTCTGACATGATTATTTATTGGAGTTGGGGTTGTATATCTCCACTCCTCTAATCCGCTATATGCACAACGACCTTGTAATGTCTTTTTTAAGAACACTATCATATCTATGGTAGTCAAACATCACTGTTTTTCCGTCTTTTTTCACTGAATTATTGGGAAAGAAAAAGTCAAATAAAAATCTACCTCCCTTTTTTAAATGTTTTTTCACACAGAGAAAGCATTTTTCCAATTCTTCAGAACTAAGGAGATGTAGTATACCATTATAGGGTATAATAATATAATCATATTTTTCCCCTGTGTCAAATGATGTCATGTCTTGCTCGAAAAACTTAACAGGGCAATTATATTTTTTACTCCGTGCTTTTTCTAGCATACCACGAGAGCAATCAACTCCCGAAATATGAGTGCAAAACGAACTAAATTTTTGCATCTCCCGGCCGGTTCCGCAGCTAAGTATTAATAAATCCTTATCGCGCTTTAATAATTTAGCATACATATCTGTATCAACCGTAATGGAACCAAAATCCATATCATAAAATTCTGAAAACAAACTATAGTTGTCTATCACCGTAAACCTCCTTGACAATCTTTTTTGTATTTCAAAATAATTTATTCCACCATTTCTACAAGCCCATGATTTGAGAAAATAAGTAACAATTTTTCTATATCAAAAGAAATCGTTTTTCTATCCGCTGCAATTCCAACTTCAAGCATATAATCAACTAACATGCCAGTGTCATTTGAATCTCCCAACTGCTCCCAGATAAAGGCTGCAACATTATTAAAAATATAGTCTTTTCCCGTATCCGGATTATAAATGAACACTGAATAATCATACGAATCCTGATGTCTTGTATATGAATATCTAACAGATTTATTTCTCTTATATTTCATGCGCACATCCATTTTTTTAATTTTATAACCAACATAGAGGGTCTTTGCCTATAGGGAAATTATAATCCAATAACTTGTCAGCAGGGCACCCTTCTCTACACTTACTGTGTTCAGTACATATGCTGCAATAACTGTCTTTTGTATCAAAAGATGAGCGTATTAATTTACTTGTTTCACTATTCCACAACTCGTTAGGGTCATTATTAAGAAATACTCCTAAATTTCCTTGATTTCGCAAATAAGGGCAATTCCGAAGCAATCCTTCTGCGGACAACGATATAGCTTGGGCACAGCAATTATGATTTCTGCTGCCAAAACTATGTCCAAGTTTTACACTTTCCTGTTCGCATATCTTCTCAATATAGGGAATAATATCCATATAATTATTAGATTTTAATCTGAGTTTTTTCCCAATATCACAATTTCGTCCTATGGGGTAGCCTCTAAGTATATTAATTTTACTTATCTTCAAATCTTTACATAATAATATATATTCTTTCATGGACAAATAATTTTCTCTGTGAAGCACAATGGAGACCATGGTATCAACACCATAATCAATAAGATACTTAATGCCGTTAATAGTAGCATTAAAACTACCGGGCGTTTGAGTATAGGAATCGTGCATGCTGGAATCGCAGCCATGCAAACTTACAAAAACCGTTTTTATTTTAGATGTAGATATTCTTTTCGCTTCATCTTGCCCAATCAAAGTTCCATTGGTAGAAAGCATTGTGCTGAATTTACTAGTGCACTCATTTAATAAACTAAAAAAATGCTTATATAATAAAGGTTCCCCACCATCTAAGAATATGTAAATTACACCTAATTCAACTAATTTATTGATTACCGCTAAGCATTCTTGAAATGAATACTCCTTTAGGTCGTTTGATATGTTGTTATTTGAATAACAAATCTTGCAGTCTAAATTGCAACGTTCGGTAATTTCCCAAGTGAGCTTCACCGGAAACTCACTTACTGTAATCTGTGACATAAGAGCCTCCTAAACACATGCTCTAAATAAGTTTAAGAATAAAGAAAAGGTAAAGTAAAATATTTTGCAACAAATCTCATCCAAATAGCAAGATTATCCTAAAGATAAATGAAGCTTAATTTTCTATAACTGTAACGTTATCCATATTATCAAAACTGCTGTTAAATCTTACTCTTTCGTCTATTGTACGAATTTCAGGCGTAAGTACAACAACTTGAGGTTTTTCATATCCGCGTTCTTTTATACGATTTAATAAATCTTGATTCGACATATTACATGCCTCCTTTCCACCTTACCTCTCCTCATTTCACAATACTAGAATTATTGCTATTTATATGGATATTTTTGTTGTTTATAATTTAATATTCATTATTAACTTTAACTTATATCACAATTTATAACAAATGTGAATGTACAAATCGAAGTGCAAATTGTACAAGGTGATGCTTTTCGCGCTATTTTAATTAAAACATAATGAAAATTATTAATTTTTCGATAATCATGCTAATTTTAAAAAAATATTTGAAAATAAAAAGACACACTTTGAAATCAAAAAACTCTGCGAGCCGTTTTTAAGCGGATTACAGAGTTTTTACTTTTACCAAATATCAAAGATGGGTAATAGCATAAATTCGGCTATATGGTAATAGCCTTTTTGCGAATTTCTATTGCTTCCCGGCAAATACGGGTGATTTCAGCAAAATTGCCGCTGTTAATCAATTCTTTTGTGACCATCCAACTGCCGCCGCAGGCGATAATCCGGTCAAAAGCCAGATATTTTCCGAGATTTTCGGCACTAATCCCGCCGGTCGGCATAAACTTAAGCCCGCTGTAGGGGGCAGCTACTGCTTTGATATAATTAAGCCCGCCGGCTTGTTCGGCAGGGAAAAATTTCACCACCTCTAAGCCCTGCTCCAAGGCCGCCTCCATATCTGACGGGGTCGCACAGCCAGGGGTAATAGTAACTCCCTTTTCAAGACAGTAAGAAACTATTTTGGGGTTAAATCCGGGACTGACGATGAACTTCGCCCCGGCGGCCAGCGCCTGGTCAACCTGTTCTTTTCGCAGCACTGTACCGGCACCGACTAATACCTCCGGAACCTCGGCGGCAATCCGGCGGATACATTCTGCGCCCTCTGCCGTCCGGAAAGTTATCTCCGCACAGGGGATGCCGCCGGCAAGCAGCGCTTTTGCAAGGGGTACTGCTTTTTCCACATCAGACATCGCGATTACGGGGACGATGCCGATTTCGTTAATTTGGGTTAAGATGTTGTTCATACAGCTCCTTATAATTGGTTTACTCGGTAAGTCAGATAAAGAGTTTCTATCGCTCGACTCTGGCATTTGAACCTTTCATTAGCTTCTCAACTTCGCTTCTAACCGCAGTCGTTGTATCACCTGCTGTTGTCATTGCAAGGGCGCCATGGCAAATCCCATAATTGAGCGCGGTTTGATAATCATTTCCATTTAACAACCCGAAAATCAAACCTGAAGCAAAGCTGTCGCCGCCGCCAACACGGTCGAGGATTTCAATATCGTCAAAGGCCATACCTTGATACACCTGGCCTTCAGCCCAGCAGATTGCCGACCAACTATTAATTGTAGCCGATTTAACTGTCCTTAAGGTATTGCCAATTACTTTAAAATTAGGGTACATTGCCGATGCCTGATTTATCATTTTCTTGTAACCGGCCAAATCAAGTAAAGAAAGATGTTCGTCGTTCCCTTCAATCTCAAGGCCAAGACAAGCGGTAAAATCTTCTTCATTGCCAATCATCACGTCAACATATTTCGCGATTTCTTTATTAACCGCTTGCGCTTTTGCTTTTCCACCGATATCTTTCCATAACGAGGGGCGGTAATTGAGGTCGTAGCTAACAATCGTACCGTGTTTTTTCGCAATTTTTGCAGCTTCCAGCGCCACTTCGGCGGTACTTTCGGAAAGAGCAGCAAAAATCCCGCCGGTATGGAACCAACGTACTCCGCACTCACCAAAGATATGTTCCCAGTCGATATCGTCCGGCTTTAACTTAGAAGTCGCAGTATTTGCCCGGTCACTGATACCGATTGCACCACGTACGCCATACCCCCGCTCGGTAAAGTTGAGGCCGTTGCGCACGCTTCGCCCGATTCCATCGAATTTTTCCCATTTAATGAAACGGGTATCAACGCCGCCTTGTAAAATAAAATCCTCAATCAGCCAGCCAATATCATTATCAGCAAAAGCCGTCACAATCGCTGTATTTAATTTAAAGCATTTCCTAAGCCCACGGGCGACATTGTATTCACCGCCGCCTTCCCAGGCACGAAAATTACGGGCGGTGCGGATACGCCCCTCACCGGGGTCAAGCCGCAGCATTACCTCACCAAGTGATACTTCGTCAAATAGACAATTTTCTTTGATTTTTAGCATTTTTACCTCACTATATTTGGTTTATGAACAGAGTATAATCCCCATTGATAGGGGCTAGGCCGCATGGTACGCGACAAAATTTCGAGTTAATAATGTTTTGTCAAATCGAATAGTTCACGTTCCGATTCCAATAAAACAATATGCAATTTGCTTTGAAATGGAATATCAGAGGCTTTTAAGATTGAAATTATGAAATCCAATATAGTCTGCTTTTCCTTATTCAATCGTGCAAATCCAGAACCCAATAAAGGCATATAAACGTCTGCACCATCTGAATGTATGTTTATGAATTTCAATAGCTCAATCAATGCCGTACTCAACATTCCTATATTGCAAACAGATTTATTTGAGGTTCTATCAACCTTCGTCAGTGCAAGACAATAATAGTCATTTGCACCTTTGGTTATTTTCGCAACCGTTCCTATTGGATAAAATTTATTTTTACCTTCTTTTTTTTCTTTTTCATTAAGCTCGTAGCTTTCATTGATTAATGATGCAGATATAGCAGAATCCAATTCATTCAAATTTCCGGGATAAGCGTGCTTAACTAACCTGCCAACCATAGAACTTTCGTTGACAATTCTCCCATTTACTAACGTATCAAAATATTTATTAAATGGAATTACAACAATTCCTGCTTTCTCAAAAACATGGCCATATTCTATGTATGCAATGCGGCTATTTCCCAACTGCACTTCAACTTTATTACTAAAAAAACATTTTAGAAATGCAATAAAAAATGCTAAAAGCAAAATAGTCATTGCAATAACAAAGCGCATGAAAGGCGTTGCAATAATGCTTTCGTAACCCACGATACCTATGATTGTAATAATCGCAGAAAATAAACCAAGATATATTGCTGTTTTTGATATGGCTTGTTTTGCACTATTCATAATTCTCTTTGTCATATTTCCTCATCCAAGCTACTAAAAAATCTAGAAACTAACTGTAACTATTGCTACGCTTAACAGCTTTAGCTATGAATAGCAGCAAATATTTCCCCGATACTGCCTTGCAAGAGTATATCAGCATGTTTGTCGCGGGGAGTGGCATCCCTATTCACAACAACAAGACAATCACCTTTAAAATAATCAATCAAGCCGGCGGCCGGATAAACAACTAATGAAGTACCGCCAATTATTAATAAATCGGCATTACTTATATGATTGACTGCCTCGGTCAATATGTTCTGGTTAAGCCCTTCTTCATATAATACCACATCCGGCTTTACCGGGCCGCCGCAATGGCAAACCGGAACCCCTTTTGCTTCAAGAATACTTTCAGCCGGATAAAATTGACAGCAGGTTTCACAATAATTCCGCAAAACCGAACCATGAAGCTCAATAACTTTTTTGCTCCCGGCGGCTTGATGGAGCCCGTCAATATTTTGGGTAACTATCGCTGTTAATTTTCCTTGCTTTTCCCACTCGGCCAATTTAAAATGAGCGGCATTTGGTTTTGCGGTAAGGCAAATCATCTTTTCACGGTAAAAACGGTAAAATTCATCAGTGTGATTGCGATAAAAAGTATAGCTTAGCATTGTCTCGGGCGGATAATCATATTTTTGATTATATAATCCGTCAACGCTGCGAAAATCCGGGATTCCGCTTTCTGTCGATACTCCCGCCCCGCCAAAAAAGACTATCCTGTCAGCCTTACTGATGGCACCTTTAAATTGTTCAATCGCTTTTTGATTTTCCATTTTCCTTACCATTTTCTTATCTGCCATACGTATTAGTTTTATTGTATAGGGAAATGGAGGGTAAAGCAAGTTACTCTTGATGAACTGATGAAATTTTTATTTTATATCAAATATTTTTGCTTTTCCTTTTCTAATTGCTTTATGCTTTTATCAGGTGTAGGTAAGCTTTCTGGCATTTCCCCGCCCAGTTCCTTTATTGTTTGACGTACTTTACTTCCTACTTCATAATGAGCGGCATTTGCATTTTTCTTACCCTTTATATTCTCTCGTCTTATTTTTTCTTCTGTCTGTGTAGCACGGAAAAGATTTGCAGCAAGTTCTGTACTGCCCATATGGTCAAGTATTTGTTGAGATTTTTTCAATTTCTTCCGAGCATGTATATCTCTGGCACTTAAGCCGCCATATAGACCTTTATAACCTTCATTTTGAAATATGGCATAATCAAGCGAATCGATGACCCCGGCAGAATGTGCGGTATCAGCTAATTGAGCATTATGCCGAGCTAATTCTGATCGTACTGCAAGACGGCGTTCTTCCTCTGAAAGCTCGGGAAAATCATCTGCTAATTCTTGTCTTCGGGTCTGTATTGCAAAATATGTCTGCGCCTTGGCAATGACTTCTTTTGTTGGGTCACCATTTTGAGCAATGAGATAGCAGGCATAACGGGTGAGGGCAATATCATCGATTTTTCGCTTTGCACCGCTTCCTAATTGAACCTTTTTGCCAACGTTGGCAAAGTGGTCTGAAATGTTATATCCGCTTGTTTCACAAGCCGTTTTTGCCCGTTCAATAACTTCGTTAAATCGTCGCCACTGTATATAATCAAATATCAATTGCAACTCTCTTGCGAACCAATACTCAACCCCGCTATTAGGGTTAATATGTTTGACATTCTCAAATAATTCCATAATATATTTTTTCCTCTTTTTATATCCAAAAACTTGCTGCTGAAAAAGGTACGGAAACAAAGAGATTTAAAAGATGAACTCGCTAATATAGATAGTATATGCTGCACTCGCCGCTCTAAAAGTGAGCTTAGCGCAAAAAGAGCATATAATGACCCCTACGGGACTCGAACCCGTGTTACCGCCGTGAAAGGGCGGTGTCTTAACCGCTTGACCAAGGGGCCTAAAATGAAAGATAAATCTTTCATAATCCTGCACGCCTGCCAAGGCAGACAGACGGGAGTTAGTGTGAAGAGTTTTTCTAAGGCATCGGACAACGGCCCTATACCAAAGAAATTCTAAAACTTCGCACGGGAAGAATGTCGTAAACTCCATTCTTCTTTATAGTGGTTACACTACTACTTCTGAAACAAATCATAAATTGATACGCCCAATATTTCCGAAAGGGCTTTTAACTCAAAATCTGTCACTGTTCTCTCATAACTTTCAATTCTGGATATAGAACCGCGGCAGACATATATAGCATAAGTCTCAAGACGGTCTGATAAGTCTTTTTGACTCATCCTTTTCTCGACACGTAGCTTCCTTACATTATCTCCAATTAAATTATTTAGCTCAAAATCAATAATTCTTGCCATTTTACAAGTTCCTCCTTTGTGACATCATATTCAATAATAAATTGTTTTATCAAATACTTCGTCTCAAAGGGGGACAGGAGTTAACGGCCGATGCTATAATACTCTATCCCGGCGGAAGCCATTGCGTTTGGCTCATAAATATTACGGCCATCATAAACTAAAGGAATGTGCATTTTTTCTTTGTATTCACGCGGGTTTATGCTTTTTATCTCCGGCCATTCGGTAAAAATAAAACAGATATTGGCACCGGTTAAAGCTTCGAGGGGGTCATCAGTATAATTTATCGAACCGTTACTTAAATTTCCGGCGGGAAATTCAAGTTGTGCCCGTGTGATGGCTTTGGGGTCATAAGCTACTACCTGCGCCCCCTGGGCTAATAAAAGATTCAGATTGTCAACCGCCGGGGCTTCCCGCATATCATCAGTCCCCGCTTTAAAAGCCAGTCCAAGGACAGCGACCTTCAAGCCATTAAAGGTAATTAACCGCCGCTTGGCTTTTTCAAATAATCGTGTCTTTTGCCGGTTATTTACTTCTACGCAAGCATCAACTGTCCTAAGTTTGTAACCATGATGCCTTGCAAGATAATCAAGCGCTTTTGTATCTTTAGGAAAACAACTTCCGCCAAAACCAATCCCGGCATTAAGGAAACGTGAGCCAATCCGCTCGTCAAACCGCATTCCTTCAGCAACATCAGTAATATCAGCGCCAACCAGCTCGCAAAGATTGGCAATTTCATTCATATATGATATTTTTAAAGCAAGGAAATCATTACATGCATATTTAATCATTTCGGCGGAACGGCGCTTAACCGAAACAATCGGCAAACCAAAAGGTTCATAAATTTCAAGCAGCTTTGCTTCGGCTTCTTTGCTTTCAGTGCCGATAATAATCCGTGCGGCATGAGTAGTATCATAAACCGCTGTGCCCTGCGCTAAAAATTCCGGATTGGAGGCAACTTCGACTTTTACATCATTGACAAGAAAATCTTTAATAAATTGCTCAACTTTGTCATTCGTGCCGACCGGGACCGTTGATTTGACAACAACCAGGCAGTCCTTTTCAACGGTTTCGGCAATCTGGCGGGAAACACTTGCGATATAACTTAGGTTTGCGCTGCCGTCAGGAAGTTCCGGGGTCCCGACCCCAATAAAAATAACATCGGCAAGGCGGTAAGCTTCACGGTAATCAGTGGTAAAATGCAATGTCCCGGCCGCATTATTTTTCTTCATCAATTCTTCAAGGCCTTCTTCAAAAATTGGTGAAATGCCCGCTTTCATCGCCGCTACTTTTTTTTCATCAACATCAACACAGGTGACATCATAACCTTTGTCGGCAAAACAAACGCCGGCAACTAATCCAACATATCCGGTACCTGCTATTGCTATTTTCATATATTTAAGTCCTTTCTAGTAGGTTTATGTAAACTTTGTCTTTAATATTCCGCAAGGTGTTTTGTGCATTTTTTTACACAAAATTCCAAGTTGTGCAAGCGCCAAATCGCATTTATGCGATTTGTGTGCATTCATAATATTTAAGCCTTTTGCTCAAATATTATTGTTTCTTTAACGACATATTGAGGTGAGTTGTTCATCGTAATATACATACGCCCGATATACTCGCCAACAAGGCCAAGCATCAGAAGAATCAAACCGCCGATTACCAAAACAGCCGATATTATTGCGGCGAAACCGATTACATACCCTTCCGGCTGAATAAAAATCCTTCTGAAAATAGTATATAGTGCATAAATAAAACCGGCAAAGGCGCTGGCAGCCCCGACCAGGGTCGCCATCCGCAAAGGCTTTATACTAAAGGCCGTAAAGCCATTGAGCCACAAAGCAAATAATTTTCCGATTGTATAACCGGAAGCCCCGTTAAGGCGGGCGTGATGGCTAACATCAACATTAACAATATTCTTGGTTGTCCGAAGCACCAAACCGATTACGTAGGGATAAGGGCCCTCGTACCTTTGTATTTCCTCGGCAACAAACCGCTTAACCGCAAAATAGCTGGATATATAAAGTTTTTTTGGTTTACCAAGCATAACCTGTGTCATTAAATCATTTAACTTACTGCCGATATTACGAAGCCCAGAATGCTGCTTATGGATATATTTTGCATAAGCAACATCGGCACCATCTTTGATAGCCTTGATTAGCTTTCCCGCTTCTTTCGCCGGGGTTTGCCCGTCATCATCAAGACATACCACAATATCGCCGTTAGCCTTGTGAAAACCAGCCATTAAAGCTGCATGCTGGCCAAAATTGCGGGCAAGGTTTATACCAATCAGATGCGACTTTTCCTGACATAGGGTTTTGATTACATCATAAGTACCATCCGGCGAATCATCGTTAACCAGAATAACCTCATAATCATGTTCGGCAATCGCCGTCATAGTATCATCAATTTCATCAACGACTGCTTTTAACGTTTCCGCTGAACGATAGCAAGGAATGATATAACTAATCCGCATGTTCTGTATCCTTTAATTTTGACATTAAAATAATATCAACAAATTCCCCGTCTATTTTTACTTCATCCTTTAAGTATGCTTCCCGGACAAAACCAGCTTTCAAATAACTTTTTTCGGCAGCGGTATTCGTTGAAACAAGCCGAAGAAATATCTTATGAAGATTTAAGGTGTTAAAAGCATATTCAAGCATTAAGGCCGCCGCTTCGGTGCCATAACCCAATCCGGTTGCATCTTTATCCCCGATAAAAGCCCCAAATTCAGCTTTCTCGTAATCATAATTAATATCACGCAAGTATACTGAACCAACCGGCCGCCGATTCTTTTTTTCCTCCATGATAAACTGGATTGCTTTACCGGTTTCAATCATCGTCCGGATCCATTCATGATGGCCGCAAACTGTAAAAGGGGCGCGGTTAATCATATTATTCTTGATAAAAGACTGGTTCCGCCAATTAACAATCAATTCGGTGTCATCGTAGGTGGCTGGGCGCAGGATAATTTTTTCGCCGCATAGTAACAATTTTATCACCTCTTTATTACAACTCTAGACCTTCGGTCTAGCGACAGTATATCATGATTATCTAAGCTTGTATATATTCAAATTGTCCGCGATTAAATCAACTCTTTCTAAATTAACCGCTTGCCCCTGCTCGGCATAATAAGCCGGCAGCCAGGCCGGGTCAAATCTTAAATCATTAATAAAATAAACGTTGTCCTCCAACAGGGCCGCGAACATACTTATACCGGGCCGGATTAAGTTATCCATTTTTTTCCGGTGCAGCGGGCTTTTTACCGCCCACCCGCCCATAATATCATAATTGGCGGGACGGGGGTGAGGTTTTCCAAACAATTTTTCCGAATACGGTACTGAGGAATAAACATCAATGAAATAAAAATTATCCGGATGGGCCCGGCTATATTCTTGCATCGCAAGCCAAGTTTGATTAACTGTTTCGCGTGATGAAAATTCTTTATCAGTGGTATCAAGCATCAGCGGAATATTTCCTAAAGCAATTACCACAGCAACCGCCGCAATTATCGGCGGAAATGATTTGTAAATTGAATCGGAAAGTGGTTTTTTCCTATTAATAGTATCAACTTTTTTAACCACTTCAGTTAAAAACATCGCCAGCAAAATACCCATTTCAACAAAGTATAACGAATGGCTGATCCGGGGCGGATAACGGTCGCCCATCAGGATAAAGAGCCACAACCCGCTGCGGACACCACCAAGCAAAAGAAACATACTTGCAATCCGGCCAAGGCGGTTATAAAAGTTACCCAACCCTAATAAAGCCGCATAACCAAGCAGAATAAGGCTATTATAAGGATAATGCCCATGCTCGCCCCCGTTAGTCATGTAAAAATAGTAGGTCCGCAAATTTTCATCGAAACGCTCGCGGAATGATAGATTTTCACCTCTTATCTGCCCGGCGTAAGCAGCGATTTCACCAATCACATCTTCATCAATTTTTTCCGAAAGGCCAAAATTGTAATTTAAAAGCAGATTAACCTCACTATAAGAAAGGCCGATATCTTCGTAAAAAATGACATTTTCGTCATATGGGGGAATTTTTTGAAAGTCATATAATTCGGTCCGGTTGGCAAAAAACCGGTTAAACTTCCGCCACTCCGCTGAACTATGAGCCAGCATATCAACTAATTGCCCAACAAGAAGAACTAAAACAAGGAGGCCAAAAAGGGCAAAGTATTTCTTAAAATTCGGTTTTGTAAAAATGGGATTTTCCTGGCTCCACTTAAATACCCCGGCCACGCAGACAAGGGGAAACAGAAGCAGAAGCATCCATGGCCTAAGCAGAAAAGCAATAAATATCAGGATAATTGCCGGAAGATTGACTTTAATGAATGCAACAATCGTTTCTTTGTGCCCCGATGTTATAAAATAAAAAACCGCCGCCGCTGTAAGCATAGCACTGGTGATTGTATATTGAACAAAAATCAAATGTTCAAGCATTGTGGCGATGATGAGGCAAAACTGGCATAAGAGCAAAAGAGATTTTTTTAAAATATTTCGACAATATTTCAAACTGCAAAGGGCAATAATAAAGATACTGCCGAACTGACAAATACAAAGGAAAAACCCATACCAGGGGACGATAGGGATAAGCCGGTACAATAAGCTGATAATCAAACTTAAAGGGTACAGCATTTGGATATTGCGGCTTTCCGGGGTACCGGTGTAAAAACCCGCAAGTAAATCTTTCATTAAGACATCGTCGTTTAAAGCAAAATAAAAATCATAACGAAAGCTAACGAAGAGAATAAGGGTTAGCAGGTAGGTAGTGGTTAGGATTAGGTTTTGGTATTTGTTTATAATAATTCTCATGATTATGTTTTCTCCGATAAGCAAGTCAGGCAATAAACACTCTCAATTGCTACGGTCTAATTGGTACTAATTCACATTTTCTTATGGGAAGAAGGCGACCTAATGCAATTTCGAGTTGTTTTTGCCTTCCTTGCCTGCCAACTAAATGACATTGATTTTCACGCCTTAAAAAATTTAACAATCAATCCAACTATAAAGTCAACTTCATCGGCGGTTAAGCCGTAGTACAGGGGTAGGCGTAAGAGGCGTTCGCTTTCTCTGGTGGTATATTTGTCCTCGCCGTTAAAGCGGCCAAATTTTTGACCGGCCGGGGCGCTGTGAAGGGGAACATAATGAAAAACGGATAAAATTTGATGTTGCTTGAGGTAATCGATTAATTTTGTCCGCACTTCAATATCTTTTAACTTTATATAAAACATATGAGCATTATGTTTGCAGCCCTCCGGCACAATCGGAAGTGAAATTAACCCGGCATCCTTTAGCGCGATTAAACCCTGATAATATTGATTATAACTTTTCATCCGGTCAGCGGTTATTTCCGCTGCCATTTCAAGCTGCGCCCAAAGATAAGCGGCATTTAATTCACTTGGCAAATAAGATGAGCCATGATTCTGCCAGGTATATTTATCGACCTGCCCCCGGAAAAAACGACCGCGGTCGGTACCTTTTTCGCGGAAAATTTCGGCATCACAAATATATTTTTCATCATTTATTAACAGGGCACCACCTTCACCCATACTGAAATTCTTTGTTTCATGAAAACTAAAACAACCCAAATCACCTATTGCGCCAAGCGGCTTTCCATGGTAAGTACTCATAATTCCCTGGGCAGCATCTTCGATGACAAAAAGCCGGTGACGTTTCGCGACTTCCTTAATCTTGTCCATCTCACAGCTAACCCCGGCATAATGAACCGGGACAATAGCTTTTGTGTGTCCGGTAACCGCAGCTTCGATAAGGCTTTCATCAATATTCATTGTATCGGGGCGGATATCAACAAAAACTATTTTTGCCCCGCGCAGGGTAAAGGCATTAGCGGTAGAAACGAAGGTATATGAAGGCATTATGACTTCATCTCCTGGTTTGATATCGCATAATAAGGCCCCCATTTCCAACGCATGAGTACAAGAAGTTGTGAGCAGACATTTTTTAGTTCCGGTCAAATTTTCCAGCCATTCACTGCAAAGGCGGGTAAATGCCCCGTCACCGCTGATATGATTGTTTTTTATCGCTTCCGCAATGTAGGGGATGGCATTTCTCCCGGCCGGCGGATTATTAAAGTTGATTTTGTTCATGAATCCTTCTTTCTTACTTTCATGGCGGAATTTATTCCGTTCAGGCACTCTTCACACTAATACTATAAACTGTGCATTACGAAACACCTCTATATAATCATGCTTATCAATAAAATCATCAAGATAACCCTTTTTCTCCGCCTCGGCTTTGCGCTCGGTAAGCCTTGCATTGATGATTATAACCGGGCGGTGTGATATTGCATCAAGCTCCCGCAAAAATCTCGCATTGCTAAAGGTATCAAGATCCGGCCAAGCACTTGAAATCGCTGTCGGGCGATTTAAATAATATGAAAGGGCCGGAATATCACCATATAATATTAAATCACTTTTCTGCGGAAAATTGGCGATAAAATCATTTAATTCTTGTAAATTGGCGGCATTTTCTTCTGTTGTCCGCATTCCTTTAAGAATTTCGTTTCTTTCTATATAAAAGTTGCGGGCTTCCCCGTTTTCACCATCGCGGAAAACATGAAAACTTCCTACCCCAAGGCTTTGTATGATAAATGCTATGATAATCGCCATTTGCATTGCTTTAACCGGAAATAAAGGGACCAAATTTGTTTCAGTGCCAATATATTTCCTGCCATAGCGCGCGAAGCTGTAGACCCGCCAAATCGTAACCGGGGCGATAAAAAATAAATTATTTATCACCGGCCATACGCGGTTATTACTTCCTAAAGGGGTTATCAAAATAATCATAATGCCAATCAAGGCAATTAATTTCCAATGGACATCTACTTTTTTTGAATAAAGCATCCAAATCATATTAACAAGCGATAACAGTAAAAATATAACCGCCCATTGTAAAGCTGATTCTTTTTGATAATAGCGGAAATTGTACATCCCAATCCGGCTTAAAGCATAGAAAAGAAAAACAATCGCACAACCGTAAATAACCTTTTTGCCCAGAATGATTTTTTCTTCGCTTATTTTATTACCAAAAAAACCACTTAAGCGAATCATCAGGAAAGGGATACCCGGCAAAATGCAAAGTACAATATATAGCAGCCATCTCGCCCCGCCTAGATAGGCTTCAATAATCATCCATAACATTTGCCCGAAACTATATTGACTGTCACTTGCCGACATGTAAAAAAGGCTGCCAATCATATCAAGCGGGGCCCTAACCCCATAATGAGCCATCATCGCCAAACTCATCACCAAGACCGCCCCAAGATATCCCGCTATACACAGCAGGGTCTCGCGGGTCACCTGCGCCATTTTTTTACGGCGGATTAAAGCATAATACCAGACACACAAAATGAGGGCCGCTTCCAAAATATTCGGATTACGGACGAAAACATTAAGGCCAAGGAAAACCCCGGCAAGGATAAGGCAATAATCATGCTCTCCTGCCAAACCGCGGAACAAAAGAATCGCCGCAATCAGGAAGAAAAGATAGGTCAGATAGTTATAAATAATTACAGTCGGGCACCAGCATAACCCGATGGCGGCCATTTGGCTGATAAAAGCAAGCCAGGCGGGCATTTTTGTGATAAAAAAACGATATCCCAACAACGCAAGGGCGCTGACTAATAAAGCAGTATAAAATTTCATTCCCAGCATTACCCCCCCGAAAGGGAGCTTCGTCAGGAAATAGCCAACCACATTACTTAAATAAGTATTAAGGATAAAATTACTTTCAGCGGAAGGAAAAAAGACATAATTAGCCAGGCTATAACCAGTATCGGTAAGGTCAATGCCAATATTAATGTTTACCATGGGAAATAAAAATAAGATTAAGGGAAAAATATATAGCCGGGTAATCTTTTCTATTTTGTCTGTCATATTAGTCCCCCCGCTTTTTTGCTTCTTTAATTGCTTTTGCCGTCTCATATTGTTCAATCAAACTTTTGTCAACCCGGGAAAAAATGAGGTTGCGGATAAAATCAATCACGATACCGGCACTAAATACAAATAGTACTGTTACAAACATATTTAGAACCATACCGAAATATCCCAATTCAAAAAGCCGTCCAAATAGTATTTCCGTCCACGGATACCAATTGTCCCGGATATCAATATTCATATGAAGAAGATAAACCCCAAGGCATAACGGCGCTACCCCTCTAATCATTTTTGCCAACCAGCCTTCTTTTATTTCAATTTTCATAAAGGAGTAAAACAACCCGATTGCTGCGAGATAAACCAGGATAAAATTGTAATGAAAAGGGATATCGTAAAAATACTTAAACAATCCGGTTTTTGGATAAAGAATATAACTGCCCATTTTTAAGACAAAAATCAGAATTGCTGAAGCTAAGTAAATAATCAAACCGCAATTTTTTTTGTCCAAAAACGGAATGCCATAAACCCGGATATATGCCCCAGTCAGATAAAGACAGATAAACCAGCCGAAGTCATAACCAAAAGCATCAAGATTGAGGGAAAAAGGGACAAAACTTTTAATCCCGCAAAATAAAGCTAAAAGAATCAGGATAATTTTTTGTAACGGGACTTTTTCAATTTTTTCAAATGCGGCATTCAAAAAAGGGCTGATAAGATAAAGTAAAAGATAAGCGGTAATAAACCAATAATGCATAGTAGAAAGCGGAAGGATATACTGGATAATCCCATATATCCCTTCCTGCTCAGCAATTACCGGCATACCAAAAATAGATAAAACCAAGGGAATCAGAAGGGTATAAAATAAAACCTGAAATATCAAACGAAAAAAACGGCGGAATTTGAAGCGTGATTTAACCATAAAATAACCACTGATCATTACAAAAACATTAACCGCAACAATGCAAAAAGATTCAATGATTAAGGCAAAAAGACTGCGTTGACTGACCGGGTCAGTCAGCAATGGCCGCATACCGGAATAAAGGAAATAATGCAGTGTCACCACCATTAGCATTGCAATAATCCGAAGCAGCTCAAAATTGGTCAATCGTTTTTCTTCTAACATGCAATCATGATATACTATTTGGGGGGCTTTCGTCAAGGCGAGGCGGAAAGGCTTAAAGCAAGTACTTAATACTTTTTTTCTTAAATTTCATGTAATTGCTCCACAGAAGCTTATTATGATATTCAAATTGGTTTTCTCTAATAAGCTCATCCAATTCATTCTTATTTATTTCAATTAAGTCAATACATTTCATAAAATAATTAAATAAATATTCCATATATTGCCTGCGTATATCTACAAATTGATTATATAGCTCTCTTAATTCATCATTAAATATATTACGCTTTTCCAACCAAATTTTATCTGAATCAATTTCTATTTGAGCTACTAAGGTATCATAATCAGAAAAAAGCGATTTTAAACTGTGATATAAATATTCAACATTTTTATTAACAAACTTGATATTTGACCCAAACTCATCTATCTTAAACTCTTCATTCACAAGGCAGTCATTAATAATTTTCTTAGCTATAGGCGAATTTTTATATACCTTAAGAGCTGATAATAAAGAAAATGTCGAAAAGATTAATCCACTATTTTTTAGGAAAATAATATTTTCTCTAAGTCTGTCAAATGTTGAATATGGATTAAAATTAATAAACCCTGGTAATACCTCAAAGCCATAATCCAATAATTTTTTTACCGCATTATAGTTATCTTCAACTGAAGCTATCTTTCCATAAAGCAGCAAATCATCTTTGTTACCAGATTCAATTCCTAAATGAACGCTAGATAAACCCGCATTCTTTGCTAATGACATATATTCTTTATCATATTTTTCTACTACAATCTCGCTTCTGGTTTGGATATAAAAACTTATGTCGATTTTTCTATTTATTATTTCGTTATAAACACTAATTGCTTTATTAATATTGGGGTCTTCAAAGGTAGGATCTACAAAATAGAATCTATCAACATTGTATTTATTTTTTAACATTTCTAATTCATCAACAAAATTGCACGGATTTCTATGCTTTATTGTTTCTTTGTTTTTATTCTTTTTACCAACACAAAAAGTGCAATGGCCATAGCATTCCCTTGATGACATAATAAACATAGACTTATTAGGCTTCTTTTCAAATAAATCGCGAGAAGGAAAGGGAAGCAAATCAAGGTTAGAATCAAACAGAGAACCATTAGATATAATTTTATCGCCTTTTCTAAATGTTATTCCCTTACAGTTACTATAATCTAAATTATTATACAAGCAATTTGTAAGTTCTAATAGAGCATCATGACCATCTCCATTGCATACGCTATCTATATATTCATATGTCTCAAGTATTTGCTTACCTTGATCTACAACATCCGGTCCGCCAAAACATATATGAATTTGGGGATATTTATTTTTCAGTAATTTTGCCGATTCAAGTATTTTTTCCTTAACTAATTCATAAACACTAAATCCAACAATTAAAGGTTCTCTTTCTTGAAAATATTTATTTGGATCAAAATCGCTATCAATATATGCGACATGTATTATTGTATTCACCCCTTTCTCTTCCAAATACGATTTAATATAACCCAGACCTAAATTCTCATGTACATCATTTTTTGAAAAAAAAGCAAATAAATCAACGGTTTTTTTCATAAATATACCATCCTTTCATAAGTACCCTGCTCTACTATTTGACCATCTTTAATGGATATTATCCAATCAGAGTATCGAATTGATTCAAGCCGATGAGTAACAATAATAATAGTGTACTGGCCCTTAATATTTCTAAGTGTTTGCAAAATATCAAACTCATCTTCATTATCAATTGATGATGTCGCCTCATCAAACAATATTATCGGTGCATCTTTTAGCAATGCCCTTGCAATTGTGACCCTTTGCTTTTGTCCTCCGGATAGATAAACGCCTTCTTCCCCGACTAATGAATCATATCCCTCATCAAGACTCATTATGTAGTTATGTATATTTGCTTTTTTTGCAGCAGCAATAATTTGATTCATTGTAGCGTTAGTGTTACCATATTTAATATTTTCCAAAATAGTGCCGCTTAGTAAAACCGCCTGTTGAGAGACATAAGAAATTTTACTTCTAATTTCAAACAAGTCATATTCACACATAGCTTTATTATAGTATGCAATATTACCTTCCGCCTCATAATATCCAAGTAACAGCTTAATAAGAGTAGATTTGCCGCTTCCATTAGGACCAATTATTGATACCATTTGGTTCTCTTTTATAGCGAATGATAATTTTTCAAAAATCGGGCTTCTTCCAACATATGAATAGCAAACATTCTCATATGTTATTATCTCATTATCTCTGATATCTTTTGGAATTTGGTTATTATATATTACGCGTTCAACTGAAGTATCTAATAATTCAAATACTCTACTTGCACTCGCAAGACTATTTTGCATATGTGCCAAAAATCCGCCGAGATTAATAAACATATTTGTCAATCCAAATTGAAGGCTTATTATTCCGACAACTGAGCCAATATCAAGTTGCCTATTTATAACCATTGTCAAACCATAAATAAGTACTACTAGTCTTGATATATTTGTAACAAAAGAACTCAGTCCATCTTTGAACATACCTTTAACCGCTAAATTAAATGTTGCATTTGCTGATTTTTTATTTCTATCACTAAATTTATTTAATACAAGACTTTCCTTATTAAAAACTTTAGCCGTTTGTCCCGCAGAATATGTGATAGCTAAAGATTCCGACAAATCGGCATTATTTTTATATTGAATATCACTATATTTCCTTATCACTTTGGTAAATGCAAAATTAACTATATAAGCCAAAACAGAAAATGCAAGAGATACTAAAGTCAATCTAAAGCTAAGGATTATCATTGATACCAGTGCTCCTATACCCAAAAAAATTGCTTGCATTACATCTCTTATCCCTGCTCTATAAATAGGCTCAATTGCATCTATATTCGAAGTAAGCCGCAAAATAATATCAGCACTATTATTTTTCTCAAAATATGAAACTGGTAATTTTACTGTATGATTAAAGACTTTATTCTTAATTTTATACATAATCTTACTTACCAAACTAGCATTTACATAATTTGCATAAGGCTCAATTAAACATTGAATTATGGCTGCAATTAAAAATAAAATACAAGTATTTATAAATAATGAAAAATTATTAAATTCTATTGCATTAATTGATAATTTGTATGCAAACGAAAAAATAATATTTAAACTTGGATAAGCAATACAAGTTATAAAGATGGAAACAAAATATAGTATTTTCTTTGTTTCTATTAATGAGTATACCCTCAACAATTCTTTAAAGTAAAAAATTTTCATGCATAATCTCCGCAAATATTTTTATTCACATCATATATATATAAATTTTTATATTGTTCACTTCGTTCAATAAGTTCGTCATGATGCCCTTCATCATTAATATAACCGTCATTCATTATAAGAATCCTGTCGGATTGCATTACAGTTGAAAGTCTATGTGAAATAACTATTACACTTTTATCCTTTAATAAATGTTCTAAAACCTCATTCAATTTCTGTTCCGATTGTACATCAAGTGCCGCTGTAGGTTCATCTAATAATATAATTGGAGCATCTCTTAAAAATGCACGGGCAATTGATATCTTCTGTTTTTCACCGCCGGATAAATTTCCACTGTTTTCATCTAATATAGTTTCATATTTTTTAGGTAATTTCATAATGAATTGATGGACATTCGCAAGCTTTGCTGCCTCAATAATGTCTTCATCAGTTATATTTTCTATACTGCTTCCTAAGGCAATATTTTCCTTAATACTAACAGGAAATAATGTTATATCCTGTGACACTAAAGATATTTCATTCCGTATAGTTTTAAGTGAAAGCGAATCATATTTTTCTCCATATAAAAATAAGTCACCAGATAGGATTTCATAATCTCCTGTCAACAATTTGAGAATAGTGCTTTTTCCACATCCATTTTTGCCAACTAATGCTATTTGCTCACCTCTGTGAAGTTTAAAACTTATGTTTTCTAATACTGGCTTGTCCTCAATATAACCAAAACTTATATTCCTAGCTTCTATTATTACTGAGCTATCTCTATTCAGGATGATAGTATCACTAAGCATACGCTCACTTGGTAAATTCATAATCGAATCCATTCTAATAAGTGATGAATCTGCTGATGATATGGATTGCAAGATACTCGGAATAGACATTATAGGTGATACAATATAATCTAGCAACAATATAAAACCCACAAGCTGTTCTAAGTTTAAATATCCTCTCAGAGCTAACCAACCGCCAAAACTAATGCATATAAACTTAGGGAAATTCCTGAGCACAATAGTTAATAGTAAAATAGAAAAAAAAGCTTTATGTATCTTCATCCAATAGTCATAACTATTCTTAAAGATATCTTTTATTTTATAACACATTAAGTTTTGTAAGTTATATGCTTTAATAAACTCAATATTTTTGGAGCATTCTGTAGCAATATTACTCGCTTTTCCGCGAATTTTGCTTTCTGCAGTGAAGTGATTACCCATTTTTTTTTGCAATTTGTTTAAAATCATCATTGCAAATGGTACGATTGCAATACTTGCTACTAACAATATCCAGTTAGCTAAAGCAAGATAAACAATTGTCGCAAAAGCCATAATAATTTGCGATATTATCGTATAGAAATTTTGCGAAGAAAAATTTATCAATATATTTATATCATAATTGAATATAGAATTAATATCGCCTGAATTTAACAAATCTTTGCAGCCTCTTCTAATTCGCAATATTTTTTCATTAAATCGGTTTTTCAACTCGAATGAGACACTTGATGTCAACCTTGCTGAAATATAAGTTTGTAAAATTCCTAACAGTATTTGAGCTAATACAAAAAAGGCTAAAAAAATGCAATTTTGAATAAATGAATTTATTTTATTATGCACTACCCCGTTAACCACAGCTTGAGTATAATAAACAATGATGATATTTAATGAAATTAATATTAAACCTAAAAACAACAAGGAAGAAAATGCTATTCTAAAACATTTAATTTCTTTAAAGGCCCATATGAAAATATTATTTTGATTTTTATTGATTTTTTCAGACATTAAATAATCCCCACGAACTTTTCAAGAAATGTTTTAAAAAGAGCATAATATTTTTGCTCTAAATTTTTCATGCGTTTTAAATCGGCCCCAGTTAACTCTATAATATCTTTTCGCGGTTTCATTGTATTCTTAATTATTCTATTCATACAATTCTTAGAAATATCTACTAATTCCTCGAAGATTGGTTTTAGTTTTTCATACTGGCCATTATTTATAATTTTACGTATATATAAAAATTTCAAGCGTTCATACATGCACTTTTTATGCTCATAAAGAATATAAGAAACTCTCAGATCGGATATAACCGGTATTCTTCCATTATAAGTATTAATTACTTTTTCATATACATTGATGCCGAAAATGGCTGCATCCGGCTGTGCTAACCAACCTATTCTTTCCCCACTATTTATGCCATTTAAATACTCATTTAAAAAATATATTATTTGTTTTACATCAATGTTTAAAACCTCATTTGAGCGATGCTCCATCATTACTACATTATCAGATAAATTGTTGATATCAAACCAATGATTTTCATGGAAATTATATGCTTTTGAAAACAGATCAATATGTATAACCGATAATTTGGGTTTGCCATCAAAAATACCAACAATATAAACTAGATTCTCGTTTTCACAATAACCATATACTAAGTTTTCATGTATGTATTTTCGTTTTTGATAAGCTTCCCTATCTGGCACATAAAATTCATCTAAATGAACTGTAATATATCTGTTATTGTCAATTGCATTTGTTATTATATCCCATTCTGACCACCCATATTTTTTCAATACACTCCTTTTTTCAGTAAAAAAGGCAATAAAGGGATGAAAAGAAAATCTTTGATAAAATTTATAAGGATATGAATAATAATCAAAAATTGTTAATACTTCATCATACTTCAATTGAATATAATTCATATATAACCAATTATAATATTGATTGTTACTCAAGAAAACACCAATACCAATATAAGTTTTTTCATGTGAGATATCAATAGATACTTGTTCTATTTCTGTCCATACGTCTTCATTTCTGGATATATATGAAATTATTTTACCATTATTGTAAGATAGTTTCATTTTATATGGATATAAAAAATCGTTAGAAAACCCTTTGGTTTGCTTATTATGAATCGAAAAAACCCCGTATTGTTCATGATTGTATTTCCCAAATGTATAACTATACATTTCATACTTGGTCATTGTTACCCGGTCATACTCACCATTATACATAAATAATACAATACTGTCCCATGGATTCGTAAATTGCCGGTAATTAACTTCACAAATTATTTCATCTATTAAATCACATTCTCTATAAATAACCGAATGTGTATCCATTTCATACGGTTCGGCAGAAACAGTAACTTTATTATCACAAAACTCAACTACCGACTTTTCATTAATGACATCCCATTTTTTTTCATTAGCTTTAGATAGTGTCAAGTCAGCAAGGGTATTCCCTGTTGTTGTTGAATTATTAACAACCGTATTAATAAAAAGATGATTTGGATATGCCCTTATTGGTTGATTGATTTCAATTGGCAATAACTTTTTCTTCATAAAATGCGCTCCTTTTCTGATAATATTTACTATGCTTCACTTTTTATATGCTCTATAAAACCATGTTTTAGTAACCACATAATACTTCTTTTTATAACGGATTTATTGAATGAACTTTCAATTGTTCTAATTACTTCTTCTACTGTAAAGTCACCTTTTTCTAAAAAATTCACAAGGACATTCCTTGATATTTTAATTTCATTAAATGCATATTCATGTTGGTAATGCCATGGAGTGATTGAATCATCTTTCAAGAATTCACAACCTAATTCTGTTATCTTGAATTTGGAAAAATCATTTAATATATAAGTAGGATAATGCGAAAACGCATTAAAATATCTTAAATTGTATAAGCTGGATTTTTTGTTTTTATTTACAGTCATACTATTCTTTATGTCAACTAATTCATCCCACTTATTCTCATAAGCTTTTATCGTTTGTATTAATGTATATTTATTCTTAAAATTTTGCAACGAGTTTTTGGACATTGCTAATCTTAACGCATTATTATCCAGTAATTTTTGCAAATAATATTCATAAGCATTTAAATCAATAGCAACCGATTGGCCTAGCAGATGATGACTATAAAACCGGTCAGAATTAAATTCTTCTGTAAATGCATTAGGGTATTTACTAATATCCTCATCACACTCACACCAATATGTAGGAACTTTGTAACCGGTTTCACCATCTATTATTGTTTCTTTATATCCATTCCAATCTGCCGAAATTTGCGGCAAACCGCATGCCATTGCTTCTAGAGGCGTAAGCCCGAATGTTTCTTGGATGCTATCTGTAGGAGAAGCAAAAACATCTGCTGCTGAATAGAATAAATTTCTTTTTTCATAGTCAAATGATTCAAAGATTGTAACGTTCTTTTCAATGCCCAATGCTGATATAAAACGCCTTATCTGCTTATATTCACTTATATTATTATCATTGGCACCAGCAATAACCAGCCTCACATTCTTATTTTTATTTTTTTCGCATAAGTTTTTTACAACTCGTATTAGTGGTAACAAATCGCCTTTGAAGAAAGTTGATACCCGCCCCATATAAAGAATGACAAACTCATTTTTTGCAATATTTAACAATACTCGTGATTCGTTCTTATCTGCCGGTTTAAAATCATCATTATCAATTCCAAGCGGCACAACATCCAGTCTAAAATTTGGTTCTATCTTTATGCCATGCAATAATTCAAACGAACTACAAAGATGTTCAAGTTGTTTTTCAATTACTTTTTTGACTGCAACTGAACTGCAAAAAAAGGCGTCATAAGTTTTAAGCCCAATAAAGAGGGAAGGAATCAAAAAATTAGGAATATTATCGACCTGACTTGCACAATGTATAGTTATTGATATGGGGGGGTGTTTTGAACAATGAAAATCTCTTAGAAAGACAGCTTCTTGAAAATTTTCGACACAATCACATATAATGTCATTCTCAAGCTTCATGTCCTTTTGGATTAATTCCATACGGTCAATTAATGATATTTTTGTCTTGATAGGATTTCTTTTCAGTATATTTTTGCAAAGGCGGTTAAACATATGTTCTTGGTAATAGTCTTTAAGATAGCAAAAGGTTAATTCTTCAGCCGTAGTATATTTTATTATATTGGATAACAGTTCTTTTGCTGCTACATTTCTTCCAAAAATCGTTTGCTCACTACTACTGCCGCGGAGATAATATCCGGATATAGCTATATTTTTTACATTGAGCATAATTAATTACCCTTATTTATTATATACTAGTTGAAATTGTTTCCATTTTTTCTGCTGACAAAAATGCCGCTTCAATTACTTTTATTACTCGTAAACATTGGTGTGGAGTAATTGTTAATGGCTCCTTAAACTCAATTGCGTTTACCATTTGTTTATATACCGTGCAAAGTTCCTGATAATCAAATTCCAAACTTGGTATACTTATATCGATTGACTCAACCGAGCTTTCATCTCTTGGTGCCATAGTTACAGTTGGGCCTGCATTGGATTTGCTTATCTTTTTGTCATATTGTTCATATGTATCCAAGGGGCGGACTATTTTGCCATCACAATCCCAACTTTTGATTTGCATTGTTCCTTTTGTCCCTAATACGTACCATCGCGGATGCGTAATAAAATTATTGGTTGATACTTCAATATAAGCCGATAGTCCATCTTCAAATGTCATTATCAAACGGAAATTATCTTCAACTTCACTAAAATTTATATGATACATTTTGCAGAATATATTAACCACTTTTTTGTCGTGCATATAAAGTAACTGGTCAATTAAATGAACCCCCCAGTCCATCATCATGCCACCCCCTTTTGATTTAACTGCCCTCCATCCGTTAGGAATGCCTTTTGACCCTTCTACCCGTGATTCAATGATGTAAAGGTCTCCGATATCATTATTTGAAACATGTTTTTTCATAAGAAGAAAATCTTTATTTTCTCTACGATTTTGATTAACTGTAAATATTTTTTTCATTTCCTCAGAAGTTTTTATAATTTCCTCTAAATCCAAAGAACTTAGCGTTACCGGTTTTTCGCAAAGGACATGCTTTCCAGCTTTAAGGGCTGCGATGCATAACTCCTTATGTGTATCATTAGGAGTTGCAACCAATACAATATCTATTTGTTTATCATCTAATAATTCATCCAAAGATAGATATGATTTCAAACCAAGATATCTGGCATACTTTATTCTTAAACGGTCTATATCATATACTCCGACAGCTTCAATCTTATCATATTGTAATAAATGAGAATGATGATAGCCGGCCATTTCACCAAATCCTATAAATGCTAATTTATACATAAATAATCTCCTTTGTTTTTTTATTTTATATCTAAAATAAACATTAATTCCGGAACGCTATGCGCTACAAATGTTGGGCCGCTTTTAATTATTTCATTAACCGGAAGATCTCCCCATGTAACAGCAATCGATTTAATATTGGCTTTTTCGGCAGATATTATATCATTTATACCATCACCAATCATTATCGTGTTATCTGTAGGATATCCTACTTTTTTGATAATAAATATCAAGCTCTCAGGGTGAGGCTTTGGATTAACAACATCATCCGAACAAACCACAACCTTAAAAAGGTGTTCCATATTTAACCACTTAAGAATCTCAATAGTCCGGTTGCGGTCTTTTCCAGTACACAAGGAACATATATATCCTGTCTCGTTCAATTTCTCAAGTAATTCAAGCATACCTTTATGAATTTTAATCAACCCAATGTTATCCCTGCTAATTTGGTGATAAACAGGAATCATTTCTATCGGCAGCCCAAGCAACCTAAAGATATTCGCCAAACTATCCCCGCTATGACTAAAAAAATCATCATATGGCGGAATACCATCTCCACAAATAGCTGCGAATGATTCAGTTAAAGCTTTGAGTTGAACTTCGTGAGAGTTAATTATAACTCCATCAAAATCGAAAATTATATGCTTAAACATAAGATGCTCCCTAATTATCTATTATTTGCCTCTTCCTGAATCTTTTTTATTGCCTTAGCAATTTCATTTATGTCATGTTCATCGCCAAGCAAAGTGTAATGCGGAAGCCAAACTACATTCGCAGCTATATTCCTGGAATTAGAAAGATCATTCGATTTTAATTGATCAAATTCATTAATGCGTCCGTAAAAATCATTATTTTTAAAGAAAACCGTATCTGATAAGACAGGGAAGCAAACGAATGATGGTATTCCTTCGGCTATTAACAAATCAATGAAATCTTTCCGTGAAAGGCCATTGAAATAATTCGAATCATAATAAAACATATACATATAATGGGTAATGAGAGTCGCGTATTCCTTGCGCCCCTGCGGCTTGATTCCTTTTATTACTGATAATTTGTCATCAAGCAATAGAGCATTCTTGTCGCGCCTTTTATTCATTTCATTCAAACGTTCTTGCTGAGCAATTAATATTGCTGCAGAAAATTCATTCATGCGATAATTTGAACCTAAAACACGATGTTCATATATACGGTCGCCATCTGGACGCCCGACACCATGAATAAGGTAGGCTTTTTCATATAACTCTTCGCTATTTGTAATAAGGGCCCCGCCTTCCCCGCAAGTCATAATTTTCCCATTCTGGAAACTGAAAATAGACATATCGCCAAATGAACCTAGCATTTTATTATTGCACTGACCGCCATGGGCATGGGCTGCATCTTCAATCACCTTAATATTATGCCTTTTGGCTATTTCACAAATCTTTTCCATGTCACAGGAATGACCTGCCATATGTACGGGAATTACCGCTTTTGTATTCGAGGTAATCGCTTTCTCAAATGCCTCGGGAGTCATGCAGTAGGTTTCCGGGTCAATATCCACCAAAACTGGTGTAGCATTAACATAAATAACTGCTGACCCTGTCGAAATAAATGTTACGGCCGGAATAATGACCTCATCGCCGCTCTTTATTCCTAAAGCAATCAACGCAATTTCAATAGCATGAGTGCCATTGGTAACACCAAGACAATACTTTACATCGTGAAGGTCTGCAAATTTACGTTCAAAGATTTTTACTTTTTCTCCTGTCATCCGCCACCAGTTTCCGCTGGAAAAAACATCACTAACCAGCTCTATTTCCCGTCCATCTGAATGTGGCCACTGGGGAAATGCTTTTGTTTTTGTCTTTTTCATTTTAATTTTCCTCCAAATAATAATTTATTGACTGCAAGCCTAGTTCATAAACATAACTCTTAAAACCCATTATAAGGCCTACTGCTGTTTTGCTGAATATTGATTCACTATGCCAATCACCCCTAGAAGCAGTATTAGTCATATGAACTTCTACATATGGGATGGGTTTTGCATTAAGCGCATCTAATATTGAATAGCCTACTTTCGATAAGGCGGAAGGATTGATTACTATTCCGTCTATATCATCCATATTTTGCTGAATAAAGCCAACAATATCTCCTTCATAATTTGATTGATAAAATAATAGCTCTATCGAAAATTGTTGACTTAGGGTTTTTACTTTGCTTTCAATCGATTCTAAGTTTTCAGTTCCATAAATTGAAAGCTCCCTTTTACCTAATATGTTCATATTAGGTCCATTAATAATAGCAATTTTTTTTTTGTTCACAATTCATTATCTCCCTTATATATTTCATTTTTTAGTAGTTGTAATGCCCCATATGTACCGCTAAACTCACCTAACTTTGCCCCTTGAACTAACATTTTCCGCTCAAAATATTTAAGGCGTTCATTCACTTTATTCTCAATATCCAAAATAAGCTTGGGTATTTTATTAATTACCCCACCACCTATTATAACTAGCGGGACATCCAAACACATCACTAGATTAAAAATAACCATAATAATATTTTCAGAAGACTTAACATAATTTTTTAATACAGCAGAGCCAGAGGCTATTGCTTGGAAACATCCTTTGCTTCCACAACTGCATATATTATTACTTTCTTTTTCTATACATATATGACCTAGCTCTCCTGCAAAACCACTATTACCGATATATAATGACCCATTTAAAATCAAGCCGCAACCTATACCTGTCCCGATGGTTATATATGCCATATTCCTAATGGTATCAGATAAATAGTAATATTCTCCTATAGCTCCGCAATTGGCATCATCTTCAATAAAAATAGGTACATCATACCTGTCATTCAGATGCTGAATCAACTCATAGTGATTCCAACATTTATTATTTGGCCATGTTTTAACTTTTCCACTTTTGCGATCCATAATTGCCGCAAGAGAAATTCCGATTGCTTTAATATCACTTGGAGCCATCTCAATAATTTTTATGATATTTTCTTCTACTTCAATGTAAGGATTACCTATCTTTGTAAAAGGCTTTTTTTGAAAGTCAATTTCTTTTGCAGCTAAATCCTTTGCAAATCCATATCTTACATTTGTACCGCCTATATCCATCCCTACATAACACATATCTTCACCTATTTTATTACACCTACGAAACCGAAGCCGTTTCATAAAGTTGCCCTATCACTTCTACAACATGGATGCCATCCGAAATACTAAGGCTTTCTACTGTTTTTTCTTCATTAATTGTCCCAACAAAGTATTTAATCATATCAGAAAAAGCATCCAAGGCAAATGTATTTTTTAAAGGATATCTAATCTTTTTGTTCCCACTTTTCCCATTATAGAGAATTTCAATATTGCTGCGTACAAAATTATTACTGAATCCAAATAATGTATTAATACTTGCAATTCCATTTGTTCCAACTACTTTAATACTTGTAATATCTTCATTTATATCTGCTGCCCAATCAACATTAAATTTAAGCATCGTTTGATTGGAAAATAAAACTTCGCCATTTGCATATGTCTCAACATCCATCATTAGTTGCGGATATCTTTTGTTATTATTCCACTCTGCACCCTTTTGTTTTGCATAATCAGTTGTTTTATAAGTCATCTTTGCGGATTCAATTCGCTTGTCCAATATAAAAGACAAGCCGATATCAATAACATGCGTACCGATATCTATTAATACTCCACCGCCGGCCACAGCCTTATTGGTAATCCAGGTACCGGGCCGGGGTATGCCTGATTTGCGGTTCCATATTACTTCTACCTCTATAATCTCTGTAACCAAAGACACCATCTTGCCAAAATCAGATATATCCTTTCTGAATCTGTTTACAAAAGCGGGCATAAAAATTTTTCTGTTTGCCAGCGATATATTAATAGAAGATTCTATGTCTTTCTTAGAAAATGCGACGGGCTTTTCACACAACACATGTTTATTTAAATTTAATGACATATCTGTATAATATTTATGCGTATTGTTGGGCGTAGCAATGATTACGGCATCAATAGATAATGACAAAAAATTATAAATATTAGTTGTTTTATTAGGAATATTATATTCTTTTTGGATTTCATCTAATTTTATAGGATCATTATCAAATATTGCACAAACTTCAACATCTTTCAGAGATAACAAAACCGGCAAATATGCTTTCTCTACAATCCACCCACAGCCGATGATTCCAATTTTTATTTTTGAGTTCATTTTTAGACCTTATTTAGTGTTTTATTTGACAATTTCGATAAATTCATTAAGATTTAACTGCTGTTTACTGTCTGATAGGGCTTGAGTTCTATCCGGGCAAACCTCAAGCATTACCCCATCTGCCCCGCATGCTTTTACTGCATTTAAAACTGGCTTTATTACATCGCGGCATCCCAATGAATGACTTAAATCAGCAATAATTGGCAAACTAGTTTCTTGTTTTATGATGGCAATACATGATATATCAAGTGTGTTTCTGGTCCTATTCTCAAATGTCCGGATGCCTCTTTCACACATTATTACATTTTTATTTCCTCCCGAAACGATATACTCGGCTGATAATAAAAATTCAGAAATTGTTGACATAATTCCTCTTTTTAGCAATACCGGATGGTTAGTCAGTCCAATTTCTTTCAGTAAGGAGTAATTCATCATATTTCTTGAGCCCACTTGAATAATATCAACATACTCAAGAGCGATTTCCACATCCCGGGGATCCAATATTTCAGAGACTGTCAATAGCTTATATTCTTTCCGAATAAAATCAAGAATTTTTAAGCCCTCTACTCCTATTCCCTGAAAATCGTAAGGGGATGTCCTGGGTTTATATGCCCCTCCCCTTATAAAACGGATTTTGTTTCCCACTAATACTTTTGCCACTTGCTCCATCTGATTCAATGATTCAACAGCACATGGCCCAGCAATAATTGAAAACTTATCATCAATATCAAATATTTCGGGAATTGTTTTAAATCTAGTGTTATTAAAAATCAATTTTTTTTCTTTTCTCATTTGTAAGCCTTTTATTATCTGTTTTTGCTTTTTAGAATAAGGGAATCATTTGTAAATATAGCAAGCAGAGCAATCCAATGGTAAAGGTGCGGATATTTCTTTATTTAATAATTTTAATTTTGTTTCAAAAATTTTTTCATAATTATCATTATCTATGTTTCCATATATAAAACCATCATCATTTTTATCAAAAGGACAGCGCATACAATTGCTATTAACATTTACCATTATTCTGTGATCTAACCAAATACAATTCGCAAAATTTTCATAATTTGGTCTCTTGCCAAACCTTACATTATTTTTTCTTAAAATTTCGTCGTACTCGTGAAAAATAATTCTTTCTTCGGCTCCTGAAAAAGTCTGATCTGTCAGATTATTGTCATAATTTTGAATATGGTACGGAGTTCTGAGCAGACAATTATACATCACACCAGCATCCATTTTTAAATCATTATACAAGCCAATTATCTCGCCAAACATATTTTTTGTTTTCTTCATAATTGTTATTGCAAACCCAATCATAGGCTTTGCATAATTACTTTCATTTCTTAAATGCATAAATCTTTTTATGTTATTTATGAATTGATTATAGTCACCTCCTTTCCTAATTTGGTTATACATACTCCCGATAGCTTCTATTGAAATATAAACAATATCAATTCCTGATTCCAATAGCTTGAATATATTTTCATCAGTAAGCAGGCTACCGTTTGTAATAGTAATTACACAAATATTCGCCTTTTTCGCATAGCTAACCATATCAAAAAAATCTGGATGGAGTAAAGGTTCACCTTCACCCTGCAGTTGTATTTCTTTTAAATCCTTATAGATATCAATTATTTTTTTTACGGTTTCAAATTTTATATCTTTTTGCTCCATATGTCTGCCAGAACAGAAATCGCAACCAAAATTGCATCTTGTTGTAACTTCAACTTGTGCATAAGTTATCTTTCCCATATTAAGCCCTTTCTTAGCATTACTCGGTACTTTCAGATACAATAACATTTTCTATTGTTTGAATCATTTGAGAAATCTTACTATATTGGTTATAATCTAAATACTGATCTTTCACTTCGATTTCAAATGCATCCTCAATAGCTACTATGAATTTAATAAAGTTAAGGGAGTTGATATCGCTTTCAAGTAAAGATACCTCCATCACTTCCATTAAATCACCGCACTTAAAAACCTCATTAAAAATTGATTTGATTTTTTCAAAATTCTGTTCTTGCATAAAACACCTCCATTATTTTTATAATTATTTAAAGTTACTAAAATTAAAATCTATTTTGCCGATTTTCTTTTGACCAGAAAAATCTGTAAATATATCCTTAATTAATATGTTTGGATTATTACTAATTTGTTCAGCTATTGACAGATATATTTTTATCAACATCTCCATACTCTCTTTTTTATATAACTGTTTGGAATAAGTTAATTTGCAATTGATATCTTCATCTTCATATGCATAAAAGACAATATCAAAATAAGAAGCCAAATCTTTTACTATATATGGCTTAGTTTGAAGATTCTTTAATTTTAATTCATCAGTTTTAATATTTTGAAATGCAAACATTGTATCAAATAGTGCATTTCTTGATAGATCAGATTTTATATCAAGATCATTGACTAAAACATCATATTGATAATCTTTATTTTCAATCGCTTTTAAAGCAATTTCTTTTATTTCGCATAATAACTCAATAAATAATTTTGACTTTGTTACGAATGTCCGGATAGGTAAGGTATTTACAAACATGCCAATCATTTGCTCAAATATAGGATTATGCCGACCCACTTCCGGTATCCCTACAGTAATGTCATCTAAGCCGCCTTTCTTATGTAGAGAGATAAAATATACTGCAAACATCACCATGAAAAGTGATGTATTTGAGTCTAATGCAATCTTGCTTAATTTTTTTACAAGGTCTTGCGGAACTGAAAAATCAACATAATCGCCGCCAAAATCCACATGATGCGGCCTTTGATAATCTAAAAACAATTCTGGACGATCTTTTAAGTTCGAGAATTGATTTATCCAATAGCTCCTTTGACTCATAATCTCATTTGATTTACTAAACTTGTTCTGCCAAACTGCATAGTCTTTGTATTGATAGTTTAAATCCGCCAGACTAAGACCCTGATACAACATTGATATCTCATTAATAAGAATATTTCTTGAAAAACCATCAAACGCAATATGATGAATGCATATATACAAAATATGTGAGTTGCAATCAATTGTCGCTATCATAGCTTTTATGAGGGGAAAACTATTAAGATCAAAAGGTGTGTTAAAAGTACTAATAACATTTTCTATATTAGTCACGTTTGTCCGAACGCACTCCAAAGAAAAATTTACATCAGAATGAACTCGCTGCACTAAATCATTCTCCTTAAAAGTGTAAGAAGTACGAAGTACCTCATGACGATCAAGTAGTTTCTGAAATGCTGTTGCTAAATTAGCAATATCAACCTCACCTTTAATATTGAATGAAATAACTGCATTATTATCTTCATATATATTTTTTTTCATTACACTTGAAAAATAAATTCTTTTCTGAGCAGAACTAAGTGGATAATATTCACAATTATCTGCCTTCGTAAATACAGTTATATTATTTTTTTTATCGTATAAATATTTTTCCAAATCATATATTGTGGGATTGCTATATACTTTTCTCAACGGTAATTCAATATCATACTCATAATTAAGCCTTGATACCATTTGCATTATTTTGATTGAATTTCCCCCAAGATAGAAAAAATTATCATAAATTCCAACATTTTTTATGCTTAAGAGTTCAGACCATATATTCGCTAATATCCTTTGTTTTTCATTCTGTGGAGGATAAAAAGAAATTCCAATATCTAAATTACTAACAGGGGCAGGCAATTTCTTTTTGTCAAGTTTTCCATTAATATTAGTCGGAATTGTTTGTATTGATACAAATACACTAGGAATCATATACTCTGGCAATAGCTTACTTAGTTCTTTTCTTATTTCCGCTACTGTCATTATTTTATTAAAAATACAGTATGCGCAAAGGAAGGTATCTCCTGATTCATCAATAAAATCTAAAACTATTGCTTCTTTAATATCATTAATCATTAAGAGATTGTTTTTGACATCATCCAGTTCTATTCTGTATCCATGGATTTTAATTTGTTTATCTTTCCGGTTAATATATTGAATTAACCCGTCAGGTGTCCAGCGTGCCATATCACCTGTATGGTACATTTTACTATTATAATCAAATTCATTATCTACAAACTTCTCGTCCGTAGCTTTTTTATTATTAATGTAACCTAGACTTATACAATCTCCGGTAGTACATAATTCACCAATCACTCCAATCGGCTGTAGTTGATTAAATTCGTTAATTATATGTATTTTTGAATTAGATACGGGCTTACCAATAGGAATTATATCAGGGACATGGTGTTTATCACAGATGTAATATGTTATATCAACTGTGGCTTCAGTCGGCCCGTAGAGATTACATAGAATAGCTTTGGCAAAACATTTGTTAAATCGTTTTACCATTGATGAAGTCAGAGGCTCTCCACAACAAAATACATATTCTAATGAATTTAACTTATCAATTTCGCTGTGATTTATTTCAATATGCTGCAAAAATGCATTAAGCATAGATGGCACAAAATTAATGTGAGTTACATTATTGAATTTTATGTTTTCAACAATCCTCACAGGATCTTTTTCATCTCCCGGTTCCAATATGCTTAGCGTAGCGCCAAACATACCCCACCATAATATTTCACGCATTGAGGCATCAAACACAAATGGGGTTTTTAATAAGATAGTGCTTTTATTACCGATGCAAAATTTTGACTGCATCCAGATAAGAAAATTTGATATCGAGCTGTGTTGAACGGCAACGCCTTTGGGCAGGCCCGTTGTTCCTGATGTATAAATAACATAGGCTATATCTTGAGCATTACTTAATGAAATATTCTTTTCGCCTTTATACTTGCTAAAATCCAACTGGTCTAAAAGTACCGTTTGCCCAGTATAATCCAATTCTTTTAATGTACAATTTGAATCTGTTAATAAAAGTTCAACATTGCTATCCTTGAGAATGTATGATATTCTTGACGGCGGATATTCTGGGCTTAATGGCAAATACGCACATCCTGCTTTGTGTACTGCCATAACAGATATAGGCATATAAATTGAGCGATGCAGCATAATTCCGATAATTTGATTCTTTTTCACTTTATTTTCAGTTAAAAATTCTGCGATTTGATTAGCCTGTTTTTCCAAATCTTCATAACTAATATAGTTGTTACGATATATCAAAGCTGTATGCTTGGGAGATAATTTTACCTGGTCTTCAAAAAATCTATTTATTGAGTTTAATGTATAGTCTATTTCTGTGCTGTTAAATGTTATTAACCTTGTATGGTCATCATCAGTAAGAATCGGAAACTTAGCTATTGAATTAAGAGGATTAGCAATGAACTGCTGAACTATCTGACTATAATGTGATGTAAAGCGCTCGGCAATTTCATAATCCAAATTGTCAGGATTATATTTTACAGTAACTTGGATTGAATTTTCAATTTCTACCGCCTCTATACAAATATCATAAGCCGTATTATTTATATTTATATTATATCGTTCGAAATGGAAATCTTCCATCTCAGGTATGACCTTACCCATATCCTGCAGAACAAATAGAATATTTAACAAAGGTTCCTTACCTGATAAGTTATTTTTTCTAATAATATCTATAATCTGTTCAAATGGCAGCTCTTGATTATCAAAACTTTGGAATACTGTTTCTTTTACAACATTAATAACATCATAAAAATTACAATTATCATTTATATGACATCGTATTGGTAAAATGTTGATTAATGTTCCGATTGCGTTTTGAAATTTCTTTGAGTTACGGCCTGCTACCGGTATATTTATAACCATATCCTCTTGAGCTTTGTAACGATAAAGCAAGATAAAGTATATAGAGAGCAAGATAATGAATGGTGTTGCTTCTCTTTTATTTGCTAATTCATATAAACGTTGTGTAACAGCATAATCAATAGTGAAGTTAATAGACTTACTTACTAGATTTTTTTCTGATAATTTCGTAAATGACAAACTTGATAATGGGCTTTTGAATTTTTCTTCCCAGTATTTTTTGTATCTTAGAAATTGATGTTGCTCTAATGGTTCTTGATTGTTATAATAATCTAAAGGAGCCAAATCTCCTTCTTCAAATAGAATAAAAAATTCTTTTAATAATATGTTCAAAGATATTCCATCTGCTATTATGTGATGAATATCTATTACTAGTATGTATTCATTCTCATTAATCCTTAATATTCCAACACGTAGCATTGTTGGTTCCGATAATTCGAATGGGCGGACAAATTCAGCAATTTTCTGTTGAATCAAGGCTTTTTCACAATCATGAATTTCGATGTTAAATTCAATATTGTTATTGATTTGCTGCATCACTTCACCATTAATAGAAATTATACTTGTCCGCAACATCTCATGACGCTCAACTAACCTCCTGAAAATACTATTAACCTTGCTAATATCTAAAGATCCTTTAATATATAATGCAGTAGTTTGATTATAAGCCGTTTCACTACAAATCTGAGCCATATGAACATAAATTCTTTTCTGTGAAGAAGATAACGGTATATAATTGCTTAATTGATGCTTTACTTCATACTGCGGTTCTTCACTCGTAAATAATCCTCTATTGTTAGCACCATTCTCTATAAATTGTGCCATTTCACTAAATTTTATGTTTTCAAATAATTCAGAAAATTTAACATCAATATCAAATTTATCTTTTATTTCATTGATTAGTATAAATAAATGTAAAGAGTTTCCACCTAATTCTATAAAACTATGATGAAGATTAATTATTTTTTCATTAAGATTTAGAATAGAGATCCAAATACAAGAAAGCTCTGATTGAATATTATCAAATACTTGTGAAGCTGCTTTTTCCGCTATCTTATATGTATTTATTAATTTTCTATCTATTTTCCCACTCGCTGTTAAGGGAAAGCTCTCAAGGAAAATGATAGAAGAAGGAATCATATATATCGGTAAATTATCTTTTAAAGTTTTGATAATATATTTTTCTCTTAGCTCTTTCTTGTCTTTAGTTGTATAGAACAGGACTAATTTATTTGAATCGTTCTCCTCTGTTTTTACGATAACTAAACATTGTTTTATCGGTAATAAAGTCATTAAATGCGCTTCTACTTCTGCAAGCTCAACTCTGTTACCCTTTATTTTTACCATGCTATCGTTCCGGCCTAAATACTCTATTTGCCCGTCAGGCATAAGCCTTCCAAGATCACCAATTTTAAATATTCTGGTTGTTACTTTGTCTTTTATCGTATTACGATTATTCCAACTATCAAGCGAGATAAATTCACTTTCATATACTATTTCACCTATTTCACCTATTTGGGCGAAAGTATTATCCTCCTTTTTCAGTGAGACGTTTAACCCTTGTATAAATCTTCCAATCGGAACCAAATTGCTTTTTAGATTTGATTCATGATTCATATAATAGAAAGAAGCTGTTAAAACTTCTGAGGCCCCATAAAAATTTACAAAAACACATTCTTTTTTGCTATGTAGTTTATATAATTTCCAATCATTGATAGTTACACTTTCACCCCCTAAAATAAAAAGTCTGATATTTTCAAATATTTCATTTGATTGCAGATTATTCATTACAAATCGGTATAATGTGGGTACGGAATGATATACCGTTATTTTTTCTTTGTTTAACCAGTCACCAAGTTCTGTTCCATACGATATTGAACGTAGATTAAATAAAAGTAGAGTTGCGCCTGTAAAAAATGCGCTTAATATATCAATAAATGCAACTGCATGTGAATAATTAGTCAATAAACCAATCTTATCTTCTTTGTTAATTGAAAGAGCGTTGATATATGAAAAAATGTAAAAAAGCACATTTTTATTGGTCTGTATAATCCCTTTAGGTTCTCCTGTGGATCCGGATGTATACAATAAAAATGCAATATCATTTTCACTGATTTGGGGCAGGATGTAAGGTTCTTTGTTATTTTTGATAGCTTCTTCAAAAAATATTATGCTAATTTTGTTTTTCGCAAAAGAACGAGAATCTGAAATAAGGGATTCGCTCTTAATATCTGTAATTAACATCCCTATTTTTAAATTATTGATAATATCATATGTTTTTTTGGCAGGCATATCCGGGTCTAAGCATATAAATGTTTTCCCTGATAACAAAACTCCAATAAGGCTGATAATCATTTCAGAGCTATGGCTAAACAACAGGGCTATCAACTCTGTTTCACTAGATTGCACAGCTTTGATTGCATTAGCTATTTTTTTAGCTTTATTAAATACCTCGTTATAAGTCAGTTGAGTTTCATATGCTTTTACTGCAATACGATCTGAAAATTTCGTCATACATTGTTCCAAGTAAAGAGCTACTGATATTCCGGAAAAATCCGGAAAAATTATTGGCTCATAATTGATATCACGAGGTAATGATGGGTATTGGCAGGAAATCTGAGAGTCTAATATCATATCAGTTACCTTTCTAAATAATAGCTTTATAAATCAGGTATCAAGTTAATTAACCGATTTTCCCATATCTCAATAAATTCTGTAATTATTTTGTGCCTATCTTCTGTTAGATTTGCCAAGCTTAATAATTCATCTAAGGTCAAACTTCCGTCTGCAAGTATAAGCAAATCAAAACACTTTTTGCTAATTAAAAATTTATAAGCTATGTCATAATTAACTGCTATATAATATTCGTTTCTATTAATCGAATCATCTCCATAAGATTTGCTTTGATGTAGTGAGATAAAAGAAGGCAGCAAAACTTTCAAGTAGGAATATTCATCTATCTCGATACTCTTTTTTTCTATAATAAAACCATCAATTACTAAATAATGGAGTTTCGTCGTTAGGTAACATACAACTGCATCTTCTGCAGAATCTACGATTGGTTCACAATTATTATTAAAAGATGTGTTCAATAAAATATGAGTTCCTGTAAGGTTCGCAAATTGCCGGATTAAATTCCAGTATTTTGGATTTGTAATACGGGACACGGATTGAATCCTTGCAGTATTATCAACATGAGTTATTGCTCCAAGTAAGGGTTGTTTTTCTTCTTTGACTTTTAAAACGACGTTCATAAAATCGTATGTAACATTACATTGCGGAAGTTCAAAATATTCATTAATATGTTCTTCTAAAACTGATGGTGCAAAAGGGCGGTAAGATTCTCTTTTTTTTACCATTTGATTTATTATCTTTTTATTTTCTTCAGGCCTAGGGTCAGCAATTATACTTCGATTACCCAAAGCACGCGGTCCAAATTCAGAACGTCCTTGAACCCAGCCGATAATTTTGCCGGAAGCAAGAAGTTTTGCCGCTTCTGCTTCAATGTTGTCTGATTTCCTAAATGAGATAAATCGGCTCCATGATGATAATGTCTTTTCTATATCTTTCGGTTCACCAATATCAGTTCCCCAATAAACATGAGATAACCTTGATGCATTAGGAGTAATACCACAGTATTTATTATAAACATATAATGCTGCACCTAAAACCGCGCCGGCATCGTGTGCTGCCGGTTGAACAAAAACATCCTTAAAAATTCCGGAATGGATTATTTTGCCATTTGCGGAACAATTATGCCCAACCCCTCCGGCAATACATAACTTGGTTTGTCCCGTTTTTGCTTGATAATAGGTCAAAATGTGCAAAATAATATCTTCTAAAGACTTCTGTATTGAGGCGGCAATATCTTTATGAACTTGTAAAAATGGCTGACCTTTGCGCCTTGGTTTGTCAATATCAAATAAAAGTAAGTAATAATTATTAATTTGATATTGCCCATCGGGTAATAAAGTAACAATTTTATTAAAATATCGCTTATATTTGTTACTATTTCCATAAGGGGCTAAACCCATAACTTTATATTCATCATTAGGGTAATACCCCAAATAGTTAATTGAATTGATATAGAATAATCCAAGACTTAAATCTATGGGAATTTTATACAATAGCTCTGTATTATTACCTTTTCTTAATTGAATCACTCCCGAACTATCATCACCCATCCCATCCGTTACAAAAACAAGGCTATCGCTAAAACCAGATTGTGAATATGCACTTTCTGCGTGAGAGTCATTATGCGAAACGAAAATTATTCGTTTCTGCTCTGGATATTCCCCGCATGCTTCATAAAAAAGCCTGCCAATATAATATCTTACATTAAAATAGTCATCTTTATTAGTTTTAGCCAAATGACGGTTTTTTAGTACTGTATTAATTGTTTCTTCTTTATAACTGATTGCAATATAATCAATTTCACTTAGTATACATCCCGCTTTTTTTAAACAAAAGCGAATAGCCTCAATAGGGGCTTTATTTGAATGTTTGATCCGATCCAATCTCTCTTGTTCAATTGCAGCTTCAATCACACCATTTATTAATAGTACCGCAGCTGAATCATGACCTGAGCCTGAAATTCCTAAATCATCAAAAAAATTTTCATGCGAAAACACTAATGATGGTGATATACCTAATACTTTCATAAATATACCTATCTTTTTTTAAATGCCTTTTCAAATTTTAGTGGATATTAAATCTAGATTCTTTATCGCATATGACCATGCTATTTCAACATCGATTATACTTTTATATATTTCACTTAGTATTAAGAAGTCATCAGATTTATATTGCAAGGAATATTTATATCTTGCAAATGGTATTCTTAAATCAACCCAAAGCTTTATAATATCATTTAAAGCAGTACTCATTTCATTTGGAAATAGGTATTCACTTTTATATAACTCAGCTTTTTTGGCATTGATAATATCGTTCATTGAGGTAAAAATATCATCGAGTTTCTCATCCAGCACTCTTTGATTTTTAAGGTATGTATTAATAGTGCCTAAATGGCTTTGAATAATCGCCGCTTTGTTTTCGGAAGTTTGAATATTTTTAAGCAATTTATTGTGATAGTCAAGCGCAATTTCATTAATATTTTGATGATATGATGATTCTTCATTTAGTTTATAAAAGTGAAATGGTTTTACATTAAAAAACTCTGTTTTATATGTTTCATTAAAGCTTTTATATCCATCAATTATATCAGAAAAAGGAATTAATTTGCGCTCATATTTTAGTGACTCAATTTCTCTATGTTCAATCGCATAATAAAGTTGTTTTTCTGTATCAATGCCATAAATTAATATTGTATGCGGATTATGAAACTTATGATATGTATCCGCCCTGATTGATAAATAATAACAATCAACCCATACTATTATTAAATATCCGGCTTCAATCTTTTCATGAATGGCTCTGGTTAAATTTTTTTCATCTTCAATTAATTCATCCATTTCTATCCCAATATTATATAAAACGGTTTTTAATGAATGTGAAGATTCATACTCTATATTTGGTAGAAGAGAGCTGTCTTCAGCTTCTTTATAATGAATTGTATCATTTGTCATTACAGAAATAATATCTTTGTTAAAATGATTTAGGATTGGAAATAATGAATTGTAATAGCAACTTCGGTAAAAAAATGGTTTATATGGAGTTATATCATGAAATTTTATTAGCATAATCAAACCCTTTATTAGTCAAACGAATATTCTTTACCTGATGAGAGCAAATAGCTTACATAGCTTTTAATTGTTTTGTAATTATAAATATCAATATAATTCACATCAATATTATTTTTTTTCAATTCGACTTCCAGCATTACAGCACGCAATGAATGTCCGCCAATTTCAAAAAAATCCTGTTCTATCCCAACGTTTTCAATATTTAGTACTTTCTTCCAAATATCTACCATGAATTGCTCCAATTTATTCGATGGGGAAGTTAATTCTTGTTTATCTTGATTATCTTGGGGCAATGGAAGATCCTGGTAATTTATTTTTCCATTAATACTAATAGGCAAAACCTCTAATTGTATAAAAAAAGATGGTATCATATAATCCGGTAAACGCGATGAAAGAAATAGCTTTAAATGACCCGAATCTATTTCAGTGTTTGTTGAATAATATGCACATAATGTTTTCTCATTATTTTCGTTCTGATTTACGGCTACCACCGCTTGATCGATGCTTGGATACTGATATATTTGATTTTCGATTTGACCTAGTTCGATACGGAAGCCTCTTATCTTTACTTGATTGTCATTACGGCCCAAAAATAACAGGTTTCCGTCATTACGCCATTGAACCATATCTCCCGAACTATACATGATAGCGTTATTTATATAAGGGTCCTGAATAAATTTTTGACTCGTCAAGAGTTTATCATTGATGTAACCGGAAGAAACGCCGCTTCCGGAAATAAATAATTGGCCGATATATCCTTTAGGAAGCAAATTCATATCATTATCCAATACATATACATAATAATTAGGAAATGGCTTGCCAATAGGCATTATAACGGCGCAATCACTTTCCTCACATTTATAAGCCGTAGTATTAATAGTTGTTTCGGTTGGGCCATAAATATTGTAAATCTGTTCAGCATTAAGATTTCTCTTGATTTTCTTATATGTGTTGGTTGGAAAGGATTCCCCGCCAATAAATAAATATTTAATTATGTAATCTCCAAGGGGTTTTGTATCATCAAGCAAAACATCAATGAAAGTAGGTGTGCAGTTTACTATATCAATTTTTTTATACTTTACATATGACCATAATTTATGAGGTGTTTTTTTATCTGAATCCGAAATAAGGTGCAATATCCCTCCCGTTGTAAGGGACAAGAAAATATGCATTACAGATACATCAAATGATATATCAGCGAGTAGAATATAATTCAAATTACGCTCTAAACTTATTTTACTAATAAATCCTTCAATTTGATTCGCCAAGTTATCATGATGGATTTTTACTCCTTTTGGTTTTCCAGTTGAGCCAGATGTATAAATAATATAAGCTAAATCCTTATTACTAATAGAAATTGGTGGTTTATTTATTGGATATTTTGACAATATATCTTGATATAAATCGACAGAGAATATTTCAACACCATAATTTTCAGATTTTTCTTTCTTATCCGAGTCAATGAATGCTAATCCCGGTATCATAGATAATGCTGCAATATTAGGCAACTTATTGTTACTATTTATAATTAATTCTATTATATCATTAATGGTTTCCTCACCTTCCCCGATTATTGCGATATCTACTCTTTTATCTTTAAGCAACTTCGTGTAGCTTGTAGTTGAATATGGCCCTCCGGCTAGAAGCGGTCCGCTAAATCCCCACTGACGTATCGCAGACACTGTTGTATGAAAAAAATTTTCATAGTAATTTAATGACCTGATTCCTATTACATCGGGTTTAAAATTATCTATTAAATCACAAAGCTCATTAAAACTATCATAATCAATTCTGGATTTTGCTATTTTTATTTTTACTTTATTACCAAATTTGCGATATATGTTTGTGGCAAGATACATCAAACCCAATGGTGGTTCAGAAACATCATATTGATTATTAACAGAATCAGAGAAAAATAATGAAACATCTAAAAATAAAATTTTTAAAGCATTAGCTTTATATATTTTTAATCCAAAATGCTTTTTCATTTTTTCATTAATATTATCAACTTTACCAAAATCATTTGGCAGAAATTCACTTTTGTTAAGTTCATCCCTCGTTAATCCCAATTCTTTTAATAAATCCTCAAATGTATGGATAGCCGCCGGAAGATATCCATCGTATACTTGAATAAGTTCATCTTCTGTAAGTATCTTCATTTGATGCGGTAAGACACTTAATAATCTTTCTTTTGATAAAAAATATTCATTCAAAAACGTTAGTTGCAATTGTTTTGTAAATGAGTGCGAAAATGGCAGAGTTGTTGGCAGCTCATGATATCCCAGTCTCGAAGATGTCTCAATATCCTCTGCTAAAACACCATTGTTCATGGCAATTTTGGCCATTTCTGTATTAGGATATATTTTAAGAACATGAATATAAGGAAAATGAATCCACTTAATTGTTTTCAAAAACTCTAAACTTTCTCTTGCTTCTTCTTCTGTTTCGGTTGGGATGCCATGCAAAATTTGTGTCTGTAATATTACATGCGGATAATTTTCAGCTATGTAATTTATATTTTCTTTCAATCTTTCCAAATTGAGGTTCTTACAGATTAACTTTTGCAGCCTTTTAGATGTTGTTTCCAATGCAAGGTCGATATTGACCGTTCCGGCTTTTATCATCAAGTCTATATATTGGGGGGTTAATATATCCCCACGTATACCATTAGGGAAATGCAACTGTACATCCATATCATTATCAATAATCATTTGATATAGCTTTGCACTTTCCTCTATATCAAAATTCGGCAAATCATCAACAAAGCCAAATCGTTTAAAACCCATATTGTAGTATAGCTTTATTTCTTCAAACATATTTTCAGCTGAACGAACGATATATTTATCTTTCCATATCTTAAAGCAATATGCACATTTAAATGCACAACCTCTACTAAACTGGATAGATATTGAGTATTTTACCATTGCCTGACTTATAGAAGAACTGTACTTATCATAATTAATAAACGAACGGTCGGGAATTTGAATATCATCTAAGTCGCAGATTTGCTCGCGTGGTTTTGTCACAACAAAACTAGATTCTTTTATATCATATGAAATCAAATCAATATAAGGAAAAGAATTTATATAGTCAAGCATCGTAATTAATATCTTAACATTGCATTCCTCAAGCATGGAAACGATTCGTTTCTTTGGATTTGAACAATTAATTGGTAAATAGGCACAACCAGCCTTCATAACTCCTAAGATTGATATAATAAATTCAAAAGAGCTATCCATCATCACGCCAATTATATCATTCTGTGAAACCCGTTTTTCAATTAATAAATGTGCTAACTGATTTGATTTAATATCGAGTTCTTTATATGTTATATATTTATCATTATAATAAAGGGCATAAGATAACGGTTTTTCATCAACAATTCTCTCAAAATCAGCTACTATGCTTTTTATTGTTAATAGAGACAATGCCTTATCAGTTGGTCTCAATTCGGCTTCTTCTTGTTTTGATAAAATACTATATTTATTTATTTCATTATCCACTCCATTTTCTATATCTTTTATCGTTTGGTATAAAATCATATCAAATCTAGCTTTAAAATCAATAATTATATTTTCTTCTATTATTGATTCATTATACTCAACGCTTAAAGAAAATTCATCATTTTCTTTTTCAAAAATAAACAAGATATCATAATTTAAACGCTCTGCCCCATTTAAATTAGTGACATCCTTAAAAAGTAATGTGAATCTTTCCATCAGTTTATTATCTTCTAATTCATTATTAAGATTTAAACTTAGATTTTGATTAGACATTAATATATCGTCACTTGTTTTCTCAAGTAATTGACGGAAAGTCTTTTTACCATTATTTGATTCGTAAATAAATATATTTCTCAGATGCTTTTTATCAAAATAATCATGCTCAATTAAGTCAGTTGAGGCTATTGTTATCTCATCATTTACTGATAGCCTAAGTATAGTAATCTTATATATAGTTAGCAAGAAAATATACATGGATATATTTGAATAATTACATATATAGAAAAAACTTGAACATAAATTTTTTTCGTAATAAGTTTTTATTCTATTAATTTTTCTTACATCGTTGTTTTCGTTTTTAATTATAAAGGGAAATTCCGTTATTTTTAAATCGGATGTTTTTTGTCTAATAATGCTCATGTATTTCAACCTCTATTTTATTAGTAATTGACCTTGCATTTTTAATGAAACTTACTGAAATTACATTCATTACAGGGATAAAAATTTTGACGATTATTTAATACTTCAACTCTAATTTTTTTCATTTCCTTACTATTAAGAATCTCAAACAAACCTTTTTCTTTTATATTACCCAATTCTACTCGTGCTAATGAATCAAATGCACATAAACGAACCTTACCATCATGACCAATAATTGTACTGTAAAAAGGCAAATGACAGCTTGAAAAATTAGAATTAACTAAGCCAATAATACTTTCTATGGTTCCTGCCCTGTTGAATCGTAATATTTTACGATTTTCTCCTGTGTAATCCCGGTAATAAACTTCATCAAACTTTTTATAGAAACTTTGTACTTTTCTTAATATCTCCGTATCATAACAGCTAATATGCATGAGATCCAATCCAGAGGCTTTCATAGTTTCTAATATATCTTCTGTCAAAAGATCTGCATTTGTATTTAATTTAATCCTTGCATTTTCACCTAATATACTTTTGCATATTTTAAAGATACTTCCATCTATTATTCTATCATCTAATAATGGCTCATTCATTGAATAAAATGATATAGTCCCTTTAAAATTATTCGACTTAAGTTCTTGTAGTACCTTTTCTATATAGACTGTTTCCAGTTTATTAAATTTCTGTTCTGAAAAACCTTCTATTTGCCCATATATGCACCAAGGACATTCTCTGGTACACATATTGCAGGTTTCTAGCTCTAGATATTGCAGTACTATATTTGGCATAAATAAGTTCCTTTCATAAATTTTCCTCTTCATATTATTTGAAAAACAAAAAGAGCATAAGATTTCCTATGCCGTCAAGATTATTTTATTAATATTTTAAACATAGCTTCGCCATTGCCATTTATTCATTCAAACTCGAATACGGCTAAATTAACTCATATAATCCCTGTTTTATACCATCACGACCCACCGATGAATGATTCCAACAAGTGCTTAAATTAACTGGTTTACTAACAACTTCCTACAGATTTATGTGCAAAGATTATCATATTTCGACAAAATTGTCAAGTTTCTTTTCTAGAAGCTTTTAATTTTGAATGTAAAAGCATCAAACATAGGTTACAAAATCTTAGTGTAAACATGGAACCATTTATTACTCAAAATATAACTGTTAAATACTTACTCAAAACCTGATTCGGTGTCTGCATATTTAAACAAGTCATGATATAACCGTTTGATTTGCGCTGAATCATTATTATAGGGAAGGGCATAGCTTTTCGTAATTCACCTAAAAATTGTTTTGCACTATAACTGCTCTTTTCATTATACATCTGGCAGTAAGCCCATCGGGTACATTAATCTATTGCAGTAAATTGGTGTAAAATATGTACCGGCTAGTTGTGCGGCTGACGGCAGACGTATTATGAAAAAAAAAGCAAAGTTGCATACAAGATAAAAGCCGTTGACCGGCTTTTCTTTTTAGTACAACCATATTCACTTTTTTATTTTACTTCCCCCATAAATACCCTTTTGAAATTTTTATCCCATTTGTTCCCCATTTCAATCACTCTATAACGGTTGAAGCGGTCTGTAACGTTTTAATTCAAAAAAGCTGAAACTCTTGATATAGATAAGAATTTCAGCTTTCCTTTGCAAGGTACCAGCCGGATTTGAACCGGCGAATAAAGGTGTTGCAGACCTTTGCCTTACCACTTGGCTATGGTACCGTTTAAAATGTAATAAACTCTTTGCTAAAAAAATAATGCCAAGAGTTATTGTTATTATAATAAAATATGAAAAACTTCAGTAAATAATTCCTAGTAGAACTCCCCGAGTTGGGCTCGAACCAACAACCCCACGGTTAACAGCCGTGTGCTCTACCATTGAGCTATCGAGGAAAAACCCAAAGTGTACAAATCGAAGCTTTTGATTTTGTTGGTGACGTACCATTGTACGGAACCTTAGAAAATCTCTTGCCACCGAAGCTTTAGTTATTCTTATCGAGAATCTATTCGAGTTTAGAATAACTCTTCGGTGTTTTCGTACCTTCAAAACCGAAAACGAAAATCAATAAACGAATTAAACCCGCTTTAGCATAAAGCCCTACATCCTAAAGAAATATTAGTTAAAAGTGTTCTTTACTTTTTAGATAAGCACTCGGCC